>Ga0316205_10001081_pt1 | contig 37968 bp, 27 predicted proteins | sample 3monthpyrite_MG_FD_204941 | JGI IMG/M metagenome (GOLD analysis project Ga0316205, IMG submission 204941) | Microbial mat bacterial communities from mineral coupon in-situ incubated in ocean water Damariscotta River, Maine, United States -... | ecosystem: Environmental > Aquatic > Marine >...
ATCCTTATTGAGGCAGGCAGTCGCTTCTGTAAATAATACGAATTCATCCGCGCCGAGGTTGGCAAAGATATCCCTATGATGTGTCTTTCCGGCAATCCGTTTTGCAATTGAAAATAAAATTTCATCCCCGATAGCATGTCCATATAGCTCGTTAACCTTCTTAAAGTTATTGATGTCTAAATGAAAAATAGCCGCACCTAATTTTGCCAGAGAGCTTTCGTTTAACCGCGTTTTAACCCGCTCAATAAATTGAATTCGATTAGGTAATCCTGTTTGTGTGTTTTGATTCGGCAATAAATATGAATCCATTTCAGCTTTTAACATGTCATTTAACACAAACACATAACCATAATCCTCACTTAAAGAATTCTGATACTTGCAGGCCTTTAACAAAATTGGAGATAACTGGCCACCGGCATGACCTTTCCAAAAAACACCTTCCCATTGGCCGTTTTTAGTCAAAACGTTTGTCATTTCATTGAATGTTTGATCTTTTGCCACGAAACCGAGGGAGCAAATATTTTGTCCCCTGAGATTTGATTCACTGACTTCCAGCACATGATGCAATGATAAATTGAATCTTTGTATATTAAATTCAGAATCAGTAATAAAGGTGGCATCAGTTGAAGCCATTAACAAACTGTCGACAAGACTATTGTCAGCTAAAAAGGCCGCTGACTCCGGCTTTTCATGTACCATCACTATCAACTGTGAAGTACCAACATCAATAACCTGCTGGATACTACATGAAACAGGGATCTGCTCACCATTTTTGTTTCTCCGTGAGGTGTGCAAAACAATTGATTTTTGGAATGTATCCGTTAAAGATTGGGTCAGGTTCTTTATTGCTTCATGGTCATGTTCGATACTTAGTTCCATCAAAGACATAGACAATAATTCATTCCTGGTATAACCTGTGCTTCGTATTAATCCCTGACTAACACATTCAATATTATAATTGAGTGGATTCACCAAAAAAATATCAAATTGAGAGGACTCTATCATTTGTCTTGAAGCAATCGATTGTTCTATTTTAGATCCTGGCGCATCAGCCGAAGCCAAGATTGCAGGGCTCCAGTTTGTTTCATCAGGTTTATATTGCTTGTCGAACATTGTAAATGTGTTTCCTAAAATAAATTTTAGCCGTACAACTATCTAACGACAACAACATCGACTTTTGTTTGATTGAGAACATTTTCCGCAGTAGTTCCCATCAAACGCCCCCTTAAGCTCTTTTCTGTTTTCTTTCCAACCACAACGATATCTGCATCAATCTCATTCAATATTCTGCCAATTTCCTTCGCTGGGTTTCCTGAGACCAAATGCAGTTTGTTTTTATCAAGCCCGGCCTTTTCGATTAACTGTCGTATGATGGGATCAATAGATTTTGTCATCGCAGACACATCTTGTTTTGTATCTGTATTTTTGGCATCAAACATTGCCGAGCCTAATGGTATTGAGTAACAAGCGTGAACCTCGCTGTTAGTTGCTCTGGAAATAGCAAAACTATTATGTAAAATATTTTCGTTTAGCTCTAACGCTTTGGGAGTGTTGGAGCTCAAATCAAGAGCCGCTAAAATTTTGCCTCCTTGCTTCCAGGGCTTGCTACCAACAATCATCACTGGATCAGGACTATTTCGCATCAATTGCCAGTCGGTAGGCGTGTATAAAAATGCCTCTGATCTATGCCCGGTTTTAAAAATCAGATCAAAAGATTTTTGCTCGCAACGAGAGACCACCCACTTATCCAGAGATTTTTCCCATACGACATCTACCTTTACATTAACATTTTGCAAATCAATTGAATTTAGAAATAAATCGATTTTCGCTTTTTTTTCATCTATATATGTATGGTGTAACTTACGTTTTTCTTGATTATCTAAAGTTTCTGAACTATCAACTCCGGCAGAGTAAACAAAGCCGACAAGTTCAATACAAGCGCCGGTATTTCGGGCTATTTCAAGCGCATGAAAAAAGGCTGATTGAGTATCATCTTCTTTGTCTGCGATTACGAGTAATTCACGCATAATTCTCTCCGTTCTCTAATACTTTGGATTGACAGTTAAAAAATTCATGTTTAACTAATTTAGTTTAAATTTATTGACTTGCTGATTTAATTGGTACGCCAACTCCAGTAAATGTGCGCTGACTTGCTTGCTACGTGAAACATCCTCATTTGATTTTTCAGCAACTAATTTGATGTCCGTTACATGGTTATTTATTTCTTCAATTGCCAGGTTTTGTTGTTGTGCTGAGTTGGCAATCTGGTAATTCATTCCGTCTAATTCATTAATCTCATGACTAATATCTACCAGTAGATTCACCACCCGTTCCACATCTGTGGCCTTTTGTTGAGCTTGTTGGCTAACGTCTGTCATTGAACTCGTTGCTCTGCGAGCGTTAATTTGTAATGATTCAATCGTTTCTTTTATTTGTTCAATTGACTCGCGGGTTCGAAAAGCCAGCGAACGGACTTCTTCGGCCACTACTGCAAAACCCCGTCCTTGCTCTCCTGCGCGTGCGGCCTCAATGGCGGCATTTAGCGCTAGCAAATTGGTTTGTTCTGAAATGCTGGTGATTATTTCTAAAACCGCGCCAACCTCATTGGATTTATCATTTAATAAAGTAATCGTATGGGTATTTTCAATCACATGGTCACGTAACTGGTCAATACCAGCTCTGACACTTTCGACCAATTCCAGACCTTGTGATGTTTTTTCGCCGACAATGATAGCTTTGTCTGACGCAATTTTGGAATTTCGCTCAATTTCAGATGCGGAAGCGTCAAGTTCATTGATTGCAACTGCAACGGATTCCGTATCGCTTTTAAGGCTAAACACCGCATCTTTGTTTAATTCCGCGATCTCATCAACCTCTTCCGCCGTTTTAGTCAACTTGTCGGTCGCACCGGTCACTGCTATAAAACTCTGTTTAAAAGCAACCAGCATTTGATTGAAAGCCTGACTAACCGCGCCCAGCTCATCATTGCGATTGACCTTAATTTCCTTACTTAAATCGAGACTCAGAGCGACATTATTGATGGTATTACGAAATCGTTTTAATCGAAAAAGTACCAGTTTGTAAAAGACATAACTGAGCAAACCAAAACCTGACGAGGTAACCAGCAGCTGCAGTAATGTTGCCTTAGTAATTAAATCAGTGAGTCTTTCGTCGACTTTGGACAAATCATAAGTTAATTTAACGGCTCCTAAAATGTCGTCCTCTCTGGATTGATGACAACTTAGGCAGTCTGTTCCCCGGTAATTCTTGCTGGCACGGATAGGCATAATGTATTCCATAACACGTAAACCGTTTTTATTGCTCAACTGATAAACTGTTTTTCCGTTTAAGCCCTGGTCATCAAAGCTGTTGAGTACTGTTTGATCGTCAAATCCTTTACCGTAAAGTTTATTGACTAGAGGAGATCTGATAATTCTGGCTTCAATTATTCCTTCTTGATTTAGCAATTTTTTCTGAACGATTTGACGTTGAGACATAGCGCCTGTCAACATCATGGTATTAACGGAATCAAAGTAATTTTGAGCGGTGGTTTGCAGATTATTTTTAACGAATATTTCCGCCTGCGACTTGCCATCCTGATAGAAAAATATAACTGTAGTACATAAAATAGCAATGCCTATTATGCTTAAGGCTGTATATATTTTCGTTGTTATGGTTAATTTCTGAAACATAATTATGCTCGGAGCGAATGAATCAATTTCCTTTCTAAGTCATTCGCTTTTAGTTACGACTGCTATACCAACGGCTATTCCAAATGCCAGACCCTATTTTTTGATCTGGCATGCATTAGCCCCATCGCTTTGATTGACTGCTTGCTCACAGCTATTAAGTAATTCTCGACTGGTCTGACCGTCTCTCGGTGAAATAGCAATACCACATCGAACATCCAATTTAGTGACATCACCGTTAACTCTAAGTCCTCTTTTTAAGCTACTATAAAGTGAACGACCGATGTTATATAAGGCTGAAGTTGATTGCATATTATCAAACACAAAGGCAACTTCTGTGTCGCTCAATAACGCTATTTCGCAGCGATTTTGTGAAACACGAAAGCATTCATTTCCTAATTTTTCGTAAAAGGACTTATTTGTATCTCTATCAAGCAGACCACTCACTTCTTTTATGTTGAGTAGTTTAACCAACATTAGACCCGTTGTTTGTTCTTTGTCCAATGTTAATGATTGCGTCAATATCCTTTCAAAACCGTCGATATTTAGCAGACCGCTTTTTGCACATGATTCGGCTTTTTTTGCGAAACCAACAGTTCGTTCCGTCAGTTCCACCGCCACACTTTCATTGGCTCTTCCGTAGATATAGAGGCTTGAGACTAGACCAAGACAAAGCAAAACCCAACCAAAAATCTGTGCAATGGCCAAATATTCAGATGCCAGAATTTGCGGCAATAGTAGACCCATTTGCTGCAACAAAAAGAAAGTCATGTAACCCGCAATCCCTAAAACAGTCCAAACGATTGCCACCTTATGATCTTCAAGCAAAAAACCCAAAAACGGTAGGAATAAAATCAATGCGATGATTGGTGATTGAAATCCACCAGTGATCACAATAAAGCCAAATAGAATGGCCACGTTAACCATCATAAAAGCCTTAACAGCCGCATTAAAATGACCACCAAGACGATAGAAACAATAAATAGAACTTAGCAACAACAGTGCAGTTACTACAGCTAACGTATGATAAAGATGGAATTGATTCCCGAATATCAGATAACCTAAGTTGAAGACTGAAATCGCGATTAACAGTGAGAATAGTGCCGCAACAAAAACTCTTGGGCGATAGTTTTTCCACACATCAAGACGTCGATCAGAAGCAACTAGCAAACGCTCTAACAAATTCGTCTGTTCGTTAGCTAGATAGGAAATATCTTGGTTTTGTTGAATATTCATTATGGTCTCTGTTTACTGGTAATGCGAGCGGGCAACCTTTCGTGACCTGCAAGGCACAGGCGACTACTTGTGTCGAGTTTGGCGACACTAAAGAAGCTTGCTATAAGCGATTAATTATTTTCTTATTTGTGACTTTGGTTGTTTCTAATTGAGTATTTTAAAGGCATAATTTAATACAACTGGCCAGGCATGTTTAAGAGTCATTCCATTCGCAGAAATATAGAATTACAGAGTTACAAAATACAGAAACACAAACGAGATATTTCGATTTATTAAGTGACCCTGTTTGAGATTTCAATCTCGACATAAAGCTTTTTTTATCAAGCGCGGGTCACTTATGAAACTATTTACCACCAGCTAAAAAATTACCTTTAAGAAACTTTACCAGTTCCTTAATTTCATCAGCAGAAAGATTAGGATTTCCACCCTTTGCAGGCATTGGCATGCTACTGCCGGGGCTTTGAAAACCGTTGTTAATATTGGCTTGTAAAGTAACGTCGTCTTTGGAAAGAGGACCGCTTTCGCTTGTAAAGTCAGGGGCTCCAGGAAGATCGCCTTTTCCGCTTGTTCCATGACATGCGGCGCAGTAAGTGCTGTAAAGCTCGCTTCCGTTACCAGCCTGCGAAGGTAAACTGATCACAAGGCTCATGGCCATACTTGCTATGATTAATTGAGTTTTAATATTCATTGGTTGCTCCTATTTAAGCGATCCGTTTTTAAAATTGGTTGAATGACAAGCCACCTAATATTATCGGCGACTTGTCATTTGGACTGCACATTTCTCAGTAATTAATTACTGCTTTGCAGATATTTTAAGATGTCACGAGCATCCTGACCGGTCAATCCGGCGCGAATTTTCATATGCCTTACCACGATTTTCCATTGTTTATCGTTAAATTCCTTTGGAGAACGCATCTCGTGGCAGCCAGAGCAAGTATTTTTCCACTTGGTTAAACCTTTTAGAAAATCACCTTCTTTCTTAACTTCGGTTGCCGAAACACCAGCTGACAAGATAAAAGCCGCGAAAATGGCACTGAATTTTAGTTTATTTATCATTAGAATTTACCTCTTAAAAACCGTAAGTTAATTGAGCAAGTATCTGGTCTGAATCTCTGCTATCGTCAATCGAGTCCTGAGACTCAAAATTAACCTTGGCGATAACGGTTGGAGCGAAATAATAGTTCACGCCCACAACCCAGTGAGATGCATCGCTTCCAGGAACTTGTGATTCAAAATCGCCAAAACGTACCACACCTTCCCAGTTACTTTGGTCAAAGCGATAGGCAGCTTGCAGGTACCAAGTTGTCCAGACGTTGTCAGATGCTAAATAAGTCTCAGTTTCCAGCTCAAAATCCCCGTCGTCTTCTTCATGAATAGCCTGAGTGCTAAAGGTTGATAGCTCCATTTTGATATACTCGCCACGTAAGGTTAACCCACCCTGACGATAAGCAAAATCGGCACCTAAAACATCCAGATCCGGCGTGATCGTTAGCTCTTCAACAAAGAAACCACCGCCCGTTGCTTCAGCTTGTTCAAGTCCACCTTGACCGCCCATATAGGAAAAAGCAATTTCCAGGTTAGGTACTGGTACGATAGCCAATCGACCACCAAAGTTCTTAGTGCCATCCGAATCGTTAGTCATTCCTTCGTTATCAACTTCCAGGCCGCCATGTCCTTCTTCAATTGCGGCACCGTTACCAAAATAAACGGCATACTTGATTGGCATATCACCGACATAACTTCCGCCGCGTAACTGTAAACCAACATCAGTTGCTGGCGCCGCACCGCCATGACCGAAGCCCATAGGCGCTGAAACCGCCTTATTGATCCAGGAGGGATGGATGTTCTGTTTAAATTGCCCAACCGGGACAAAGAATTTACCAGCGACCAATGTCAAGTCATCTGTTAGGTCAATATTGGCATAAGCGTATTCCATGGCCACATCGGTTTCACCCTCAGAACCAGTGCCTATTTCAAGCTCTGCTTCAAATGAGATTTTATCGTTCATCTGGTACATAAAAATCGGCATAAAGCTGGCTTTGTTAAAATCGTTTCTTCCGTCGTAGTTGCCGCCGTCTACGCTCTGATAGTTCAGGGTAAAATAACCGGCCATATGAAAACCGTTCTCACCTTCTGAAGCGTCTTTTGTAAGTGCATTAATTTGTTGCTGTAAAGACTCCAATGACGGTGCATCTTCGTACGCCATCGCCATAGATGACGAAGCTAGAATAACAGCGGCACTAAGCAGTTTAGTCTTAAATTTTTTCATTTACCCCTCCGGGTTTTTCGTAATAAATGTGTTTAAGCTTTTTATTGAGATATTTCTCTCGATTCAAATAATGCAGCTATTGTGCCAACAAATAAAAATATCGCTTTTGTTTCCTGAAGATAGCCATAATTAATGTGCAAGCGTTCACACTTTCAAGAGATAGACAAATAGAATTTCCAATTTCATGAAGCTAACTCATTGATTTTTATGAATATAAAAGGATAAACAGAATGTTGAAGGTTTTTTCGTTGATTTTTCTCAAATCACAGAGGCCGTTTTTTATATTATCGAGAATGATTCTGCGGAATATTAAGCTCATTGAAAATTATATAAACAGTTGTTTGAAAGGGGGTTGGTGTTTGCTGGGGATTTTATGTTCTCATATATGAGAATTCTGTTCGCTAAATTCTCATATATGATAAAGGACTATAAAGTTTCAAGCGTGGAGCCGTCTTCCAGCTTTCGATACAAGCTGGATAATCCTAATCCCAGCCGCGAGGCTGCTAGCTTGCGGTCGCCTCCTGCATCATCTATTGCACGTCGGATAGTTTCACTCTCAAACTGCTTGACTTGCTCCTTAAGAAAATTGTCAGCTGCAATCGAGGGAATACTCTCCTGTAATTCCTCGGGTAAATCTTCTGGACGGATCACACCATTTTCAGCCAGGATTAGTGCTCGTGTAACGATATTGTCCAGCTCCCGAATGTTACCTGGAAAACTGTACCGGGTTAACAATGCCATTGCCTCAATACCAATCCTGAGCGGCCGTGATAACATCATTTTAGATGTTTGGTGACTTACAAAAAATTCCGCCAATAGTGGAATGTCTTCTTGGCGTTTTCGTAATGGTGGCATTTCAATACTAAACACATTGAGACGAAAATAGAGATCCTCGCGAAATGTTCCCTCATCTACCATGGCTTTAAGGTCTCGATTGGTGGCGGCAATAATTCTTACACTGACTTTACGGGCCTGTTCACTCCCTATGGCTCGCACGCTGTTGTCCTCAATGACATGCAACAATTTCACTTGCATTGATAAGGGTAACTCGCCAATCTCATCTAAAAAAATGGTGCCCTGATCCGCTTCAACAAACAATCCTCTTTTCGCCTTGACGGCACCAGTAAATGCGCCTTTAGTATGTCCAAAAAGCTCGCTCTCCAGCAAATTTTCCGGAATTGCACCACAATTGACGGGTATAAAAGATTTGCCCGCCCGTCGACTTCGCTGGTGAAGCATTTTTGTTAGATATCCCTTACCGGTACCACTTTCACCTGTCACTAATACCGTACTGTCAGTCACGGCTACTTTGTCCACCAGCGCCTCGATACGTTGCATTGCCGGTGACACGGTTTCGCATATACTTTTATCCTTTAACACCATTTCCCGCAGGACTTTATTTTCGGAGCGCAGTGCAATGGTGTCGGCCAGATTAGCTAGCCGGTTTAACAAATCTTCATTGCGAACGGGTTTCACCATATAATCATAAGCACCCAATTGCATTGCTTCTACCGCTGTAGTGACTGAAGCAAAAGCCGTCATCATTAAAAACTGAGTATCTATTCCCTGCTCTTTCGCCTTGGCTACCACTTCCAACCCCGTAATGTCGGGCATTCGTATATCGCACAGGGCAACATCAATATCTCCCTTGGCTAGACGTTTCAGAGCCTGATTTCCATTTTCGGCAGTAAACACCGTATGCCCGGTCTTAATTAGTAGACGTGACAGGATCTGCCTAAGTGCTGGCTCATCATCAATTATCAATATTTGTAAATAACGCATTAATTTTGCTCACTAAAATGCTTAAAGCGATAGATAAGTCCGATATTTATCCCAAGTTAACCAACATTGACTGATGGTGCAACCTAAAGGTAAAAAATTAGTAACTATTCAGCAAATCAAACCCTCTCCCCAACCCTCTCCCAAAGGGAGAGGGGGCTGAATCCCCTCCCCTTGGAAGGGGAGGGTTCCCTAAAGGGACCTACTTTTGGTAGGGAGAGGTCGAATGTAGTGAATACCAGGTATTATCTACAAGTAGAATGATCAACCAATAAAACTCGCTGAATAGTTACAAAAAAATTTACGTTCGAGCGACAGATCGTTAGTTCTAGCGATTAAGCTAAACTCACTTCCGATAAGCGGGAACTAAAATTAGTCGATTTCGGGTTTTAACGGTAAGGTAACGGATACGATGGTCCCCTGGCCTACTTTAGAGGAAATGTCGATTGAACCGCCGTGTGCCGTCACTATATTCTGGCACAAAGAAAGCCCCAGACCATTGCCTTGACCATCGGATTTTGTGGTAAAGAAAGGTTCAAATAATCGACTGCAAGTCAATTCATCCATTCCACAACCAGAATCCTCGATACTGATTTTTATTTGATGCTCGTTAACCGTTGAAGTGACCACTCGGATATCGCCATGAGTAAGTCCTTTTTGGCTTAAACCATCAAATGCATTCGACAACAGGTGGACTAACACCAGCAAAATTTGATCGGCATATCCATAGATTGCAGGTAAATTTTCTGCGAGATTCTTTGTTAAGGATACTGACTGCCATCGTTCGTCAAAATGAGTGTGGTTGCAGGCACTTTGTACCAGTTCATTAATGTTAAGCAAACCAAAGTCCTTTTGTTGTGGGACAGCCAATTTCGCCAGATCATCCCCCAAATAGCCCAATCGCTCACCATAAAGCTTAATTTGCTCCACATGAGACTGGTCATTACATCGGCAGTCTTCTAACAATTCCTGACAAAGACCGATAATTGCTGCAGCAGGATTGCCAATTTCATGCACTAAACCGGCAGCTAGATTCTCAATGGTAATCATTTTCTCCTGATAACGATTCTTACAGTGAGCAAGCTCCAGCTCTTTCTCATGCTCTTCAAGTTTGGCAGCAAGGAAATTCACACCATTGATCAGTTGCCCTAGTTCGTCAGAGCGGTGAATAACCAACTGTGGTCCGCGATAACCATCCATAATTTCTACAATTCGTTTTCTCAGTTGCTGAATGTGGCTAGTAATGCGACCTATGAAGATAGTGGTGGCGCCGCCGAAGAAAACTAACCCTGCCAATCCTGCTACTAAACCGACAAATGCGACGTGATCGCTGTGATAATAATAATCGTTGACCGCTTGGTCTTTATTTTTTCGGGTTTTCTGGAGAAGATTTTTCAATTCTTGCTGGTTGTCCGCCAACCCTATTCTTAATTGCTGCAGGTTATCTATCGTCGGTGTCAACACGCTTTTTGATAGCAACTGTGAAACCTTTTTAAAAGATTCTGCATGGTTGGGGAACATGATTGATAAATCAGCAAGACTTTGTTGAAAGCGATCAAAATTCTCACGAAGGCTTTGTGTGGGCTGAACTTGGTTGCTACTCCTGAAATTATCAAGCAGTGCTTTTCTGGTATCGATAGTGGTAATTTCAGCCTTAACTAGCGCAGCCTCCGTAACGACCAATTGTTCATAATCACTAAATTCCATTAATAGACTGGATTTTTGGTTCATTACATAAACAATCATACCTGCCGCATAGATCAACAACATGAAAATGAATAATCTTCCTTTAACATTCAGTGATAATATTGAAGAGCTATTCATTTATTTTTATTCTTTGTTTTGAGGTTTGCCATCATATGTTGCCAATTTAGGTTGTAGGTCACATTAGAATTTCAAAATTTATCTGGTGATCTTTAACCTAAAGCAAACATCGTTCCATAATTTAATTTATTTGGGTTAGTGGCCTTCTGTTTGGAACAGAGTTTCTGTTGACAGAGAAAAGGAATTAAATTTTTATCCTTATATATCAATAATAAACAAGCAACTCAAGGTCATTACATTGTCAATGTTGTCCTATTTTTATAGAAAAATTTAGACCGCCTATTTAACAGGATGATGATATTGAATCGTCACAATAAACAGAACTTTCCCAAATATGGGAATTTGAAAAAAGGTCTTAATGGATTCTGATTGAGTGAGGTTTTTTATCTAGATATTCTAGATTAGATCATTAATTGGCAGCACAACCTCAACACGAGTACCTTGCCCAAGTTTTGATTCTATTTTTAACTGTCCCTGATGTTGCTCAACCAATGTTTTGCACATTGCAAGACCCAATCCTGTTCCTTGTCCAATCGGTTTTGTTGTATAAAAAGGTTCAGCAGCGCGAGAGGCCACTTCAGCAGCCATTCCGCATCCATTGTCCTCAATGCTGACCACAAATATTTCGCCGTCTCGACAAGTCTTAACCTTGATTGAAGGCTCCTTAATATCAATGCAGGCGTGGGCGGCATTAGAGAGCAAATTGAGTAAGATCTGCATAATGTGATCTTTATTAACACCTAATACTGACGCTTGTTGCTCTAATTCAAAATTCAATTCAATATTTTTCATTTTGATATCGTAATTGATCAAACGACAGCAAGTTTTAACCAGTTCATTCATGTCGAAAATTTGGTCATCTGCTCCATCGGAGACCGCTACAAAACTCATGACCTCATTAGTGATCGTCATCAAACGTTCGATTTGCTCCATAATGGCAATCACATCTTCTCTCGCTTGATGTCCAAGTAAGGACTCACTTAGACCCTCTTCGGAAGCATCTAAGATTGCTTGAGTTAGACCGTAGACCGCGGCAACCGGATTACCAACCTCATGTATAATGCCCGCTGAAAGTGTGCCTATTTCCACCATTTTTTCATGGTGGTAACTAATGCTGCGCATTTCTTCCAATTTATACTCAGATCGTTTTTTGTCAGTAATGTCCAGGAAGGTGGCAATATAACCGATAAAAACGCCACTATCGGTCAAACGCGGAGACGCCTGCACCAGCAACCAACGAATTTCACCACTTTCATTTAATAAACGACACTCCTGCTGTAGCTCTGTTTGCTGCTCAAACGAGTTGCTCATGTTAGACACAAATGCTTGCTTATCATCAATGTGCAATTTATCGGTTATTAGTGGTAATAGTTCATCCCCCAACTTGCCAGCCAATACCTTTTGTAGGCCATGGCTTAAGAAAGTTAACTGGCATTTCTCATTTAACAGGCAGATCAGTAGCGGCAAGGTGTTTGCCATAAAAAGAAAACGAGCCTCACTATCGAGCAAGCGTAGATTATTTCTCTTATGTAGAAAACCCAATAACGCCGTCACCCATATCGCGAATATTGCCAAAAATCGGTTAGTCAACACAATCCATAATACCCCTCCTTGTGGTGAGTAGAAAAATCCGATAGTGACCAGTATTGTGCAGAGTGATGCGAACAGAAATATGGGTGCGCTTTTTGTGTAACTTAAAGAAATTAATATCACAAGAACATAAGGCACCCCGCCAGCGACGCCCAATGGTAAAACTAAATCAAGTACCAGAAAGGCAAAAGAGAGGAAAACACAGATAACGGTTAGCCATACATCTGATAGACCGTCTTTGCGAGGATCAATAAGTATATTTAGGGTGTTCATTTAATCCGTTTCCGAGAATAGCGAAAAATTATTAACTGGCATGACGGGAGATCACATTCAAATCTTGGCAATCAAGGTTATACGACTGACAGTTTAACATCTGGAATTAGGTTATTACAGAATTTTGTATCCCGCGAAGATTGCGAGTAGTAAAAACAGCACGCCACTTATTTGGTGAAGTATCTTTATTGGCACTTTTTGTAAGATCGTACGACCCGCCCATACACCCAAGGCCGACGTTGTGAACAATGCAAGCGTTGCACCAGTCCATACCGCAACGGGATTACTGCTACTACTTAATGCCACCACGGCTAACTGAGTTTTATCACCAATTTCCGCGACGATTATCAACAGGAATGTTGATAACAATAAATTCCTATTACTCAGTATCGATATATTGTCATCATCCTGATCAGGTTTAGCGTAAAAACTGTGGAAGGCAAAGGCTGCAAATAGAATGGCTACGGTTGCAAAAATAACTTTTTGTGGCAACAATTCTGTTAATGCTACGCCAAAAACAACCGCTAAAGTATTTAATAATATAAAAGCCAAGGCCGCCCCTACGATAACCGGCGTAGCTCGATATCTTGCCGCTAGTATCATGCACACTAGTTGACTCTTATCACCTATTTCGGCCATCACTATTAATAAATAACTGGTTGCAGATAACGCAAAAAATTCAGAGTCGCGTAGATAGGATTGCACATCGCTTACACTATGAAGTAAATCGGACATCATTTAATCCTATTGATTTTAATAGCGACGTGAGAAAACAGCGGAAAAGTTGCTTCGACAGCCATTATGATATTTAGACAGATTACACCATCATCACTAAGCCAACAAACGTTAAGGCCGCCAAATTTGAAAGAGCATTCGAAAAACAATCACCCATAGGATAACGGGGTAACGCGGCAGGGAGTACCATTAAAAACTGGCATTCCAGTAAAATAATCTCGCACTTGATCATCGTGCAGCAAATTCACATTGATGCCAGGATTTTTCCGTGCAAGGGACTGGCCGGAGTTATAATGGTGCCCCCAAAATTGGTGAACCATAACGACCCCCTGGCGGATCTCTTCCTTTGTGGATACCTTTATTTCGGTGGAATGGACTTTTGAGCTGATCCTGATTTTTTCGCCATCACTGATCCCAAGCTTTAATGCATCATCTCGATTCATCACGGCATAATTCTCTTTTATTTTTCCGTTAAGACTGGGCATGTTTTTTGTCCAGGTATTAAAAGTTGCCAAACGTCTGCCGCCGGAAATTAACATCAAAGGGAATTGCTCGCTGACTTGCGGCGGGTTAGCCAAAACGCCGGATAAACGAGCGACAAATTTTGCAGGGGCCAGTTGGATTTTTTTATTTGAGGTTAGCAAACAATTTTTGATGAACTTGCCCCATTCAATCTCGCCTACCTTAATGCCGCTTTCTGCACTCATAAGTTTTTTTATTGACATCTTTTTTTTAGCCATACTGCTTAGCAAAAGAACTTGTGCAAGATGTTTTTCCGAAAAAGCAGAACCAAAAAAACCCAACAGTTTGTCGACCGCATTAAAAAGCGGATTGTTTAAAAATGGTACTCTCGCTGCTTTCGAAATATCTCTAGCCATATCCCACTCAGCACGCGCTTCACCACGGGGCTCTACAATTTTTTTTCGCCATTCGGCAAAAGGGTAGGGTTCAAATGGCATGGTCAAAAAGTGCAGTCCCCCTTTTTCGTATATCGTGGCCGCTGGTAAATTATAATCGGCAAAACTGCCGGTATCGGAAACATATAAATCAATACAGACTAATAAATCGAGCTTTTCTAACGCTTTTTCAATTTTTTTGGTGTTTGGGAAAGAAATCACCGGATTTCCGGCGATCACAATAAGGGCTCGTATACGGTCATCATCATCAGACAAAACATCGTCCGCAAACACCGTACAGGGTGGGCCACCAAATACCTGAGGATATTGACCAACCCGAGAGGGTGCCGGATTTTTCCTTTTGGTAAATTTATGAATTAGCGCGGTGTTGTCTAGCGCGCCCGGATTAAAAAAGACGCCGCCGGGTCGGTCGATGTTTCCGGTAATCGCATTGAGGGTCAAGACGCTCCACTCGGTCAGTGTGGTATTGTGACTCGTTTGCACACCGACGCGAGTCGTCACAAAAGCACTTTTTGCCGCCGCAAACTCATCGGCTAATTGAATAATCACTGACTCTTCTATGCCCGTTATCACTGCAGCCTCTAAGGGGCTGAAATTTTTAACTAATTCCCACCATTTTGATTTGCCATCGGTATATTGCTCGATAAATTCAGCATCGTAACTGCCCTCTGCCAGTATCCTATGGATCATCGCTAATAAAAGATATAGGTCAGTCCCCGGTTTAATCATTAAGTGTTGATCTGAAATCCGAGTCGTTTCGGTGACTCTAGGGTCGACCACCACCACTTTGCCGCCTCGCTTAGCAATCCCTTTGAGATCACCGCCGATACGCGGCCGTCGTTGTAATAATGTCATCCCCTGTGTCACCAACGGATTGGTGCCTAACAATAAAGCGAAATCGGTATTATCTGCATCAGGTTGCAAAATTAAGGTTTGATCGCCTAAGACCTCTTGAGCGACCGCTCCTCTGTCGGTATATTCGAGCGATAAAACGTTAAAGGAATTTGGCGAACCAAGCGCCGAGCAAATCGTGTTGGCTGCAATCATGCCTGTAGTATCAGCCGCATTCCCCCAATAGGTTGCTACTGAATTGGGACCATATTGATCAACCAGTTTGCGTAGCTTCTGGCCGATTTCTGAAGTGGCGGACTGCCAATCTATTTTTTCAAAACTGTTACCATTGCGCTTCAACGGATGCAGTAATCGCTCCGGATCGTTTTGATATTCGGGCACGGCTTTACCTTTTATGCAGATATAACCTTGACTGATTGGATGGGACTTGTCAGGCCTAACCTCAATAATCTTCCCTTTATCAACATCAATTTCCAGCCCGCATTGAGGTTCACAGGCTCCCACTTTGCAAGTTGTCTTAAAGGTTTTCATTATTTTGCCTCGCTCATCAGTGATTCATTAAGTTTAGGCAGAGAATCGATGGGTTGTTGGTTTAATTCAAACGGCTTCTTTATTTGTGCCCAATAGCGACTCGGATAATGGGTATTGCCGATACCTATCTCGCTATCACCAAGTGGCTCTCGTTTGATAAAATAAGTTGTTCCTAATAACCGGTCCCACACAGAAAAAAACAAACCAAAATTAACATCTCCCGCTTTCCCTTTTAAATGATGAAAACGATGTATTTCGGCGGTGGCAAATATCCATCTTAATGCACCTGTTTTTAAGTCGGCGTTTGAATGTTGGATCAACAGCTGAATAAATACGCAATAAACCAGAGATATCGCAACATCCTGTGGAATACCGATAATCACCAATGGTCCTAAAGCGAAAAAACCATCCAGTAATTGAAACGCAGGATGTTTCATTACCCCATTAAAACCGTACAAACGAGTGGGCGCATGATGGATAGCATGGAAACGCCATAGCAAAGCATTTTTATGACTTAAATAATGAAATAGGGTACTGCCAATATCAAATAATACAATCGCCAATAAAAGCTGGAAAGCAAATCCCCAGTCGCTTGGCCAGACTTGAGGAAACAACGCAAATACCGATAAAAATGGCAGCAAAAACATGCCAATGTAGTTCATCGACTCATTCACCAGAAAGTGTAAAATATCTCGACCAACATCCTGCTGAGAATCATTCCAACTGGCTTTGTGTGGAATGATTCGCTCCACGCCAAACGACACAATCAGCGCCAATGCCATCAACAATAAAGTGTAGTGAAAGCCAAAATTATTAGTGGAGACCAAGATTTCTGCACCGACAAATATAATCGACATCAAAGGAAAGTAGATAATTTTCAAAATTTGTTTTGCGATCGCCATCATTAAACCCTGTTAAAATTCGATTCTGTCAGATGATGATATACCCCAATGAGTTCTATTAATTGAATGAATCAGCTATCAGATGGATTAAAAGAGGGCGTCGACGTTAATGCTTTTAGTTTTAATGGAACAGTTGAAAAGTTTCTATTTGTGTTTAGTTTTATCGATAACATGCTCTTTGCAGTCAATCGCAAAAATAGGTTTGCAAACCACTTTTTTTAGACATGACCGTTGCTGCGGCAATACCAAACATCGATTTAAAGGTGCGAGAGAAATGCGCTGAATCAGAAAACCCCGATGAGTGAGCCGACTCGGTGAGGCCGACCCCGGAAGCGACGTTTTTGATTACGTTTCGTAGCCGCATCCATAACACATAACGACGGATCGGAACGCCTATCTGTTGTTTAAAAAGATGCTGCATTCTACTTTGAGATAGATTAATTTCGTTGGCCAGTTGTTTTCCTTCGATCACTTCATCAGGCCTTTGATTAAGAAAGGATAATAGCTTTGTGACGCGTGGGTCGATCAATGTTCTTTTTTCGATGAACCCTCTAAAAAGTTTAAGACTGAGCTGCCTGAATCTAATCATTTTTTGCTCAATAAACTGGACATCCTCATCTGATTGGGTAGACAAATCAAGTGATTGTAAATACGCCGCGCTGTCTATCAAATTTTCGGGAATAGACTCTGTGGAAAGTAACACTTGGTGTTTCATTTCATTTTTTAATCCATGGTAGTCCTGTATCGAACGATAGTTATCTGAGCATTTTTCCAAATAGATTAGACAAACGGGTCCATCTGGATTGGCAATACTGTGCGAAATATTAGCGCCAATAATGGCCGTAGTACATTGCTGCCAGTTATCAATGAGATCTGTTTTTATTTTTAATTGGCCTTTTAATGCGATGCAACACTGAACGGCATTGTGCCGATGGAAGTCCGTCTCAAAGCTATCGCCTAAATACAGATTGGTATTGTTCCATAAAAAAAGTTTATTGGAATGATGCGCCATTATTGTACATCTCTTGTTAAAACCCAGTGAACCGCCTATGACTATTGCTTTGCGCTCGGTTTTTTATTTATTTAGTATTTCCTGATCATATTTTATATTTACCCATCCCACCTCAAGATACAGGTGGGATGGGTATAGGCCAGTTGGAGCTTAAACTGCAACTGGCTCAATTTTTCGGATAGCGAAACCTAGTGAGAATGCTTTGCAGGTCGATAATCACGTGAAGAAGAATGGGTATGGACTACCTTCCACTCATCACCGATTTTACGAAATAAGAAAGTTTGATAACCACTTTTATCGTATTTCTTGCCACTTTTTTTGGCTTTTGCCTTGAATCGCGAATCAGCAAGTGCCCATGCAAATTGACTATCTTCGCCACCTTCGAAGTGAATTTCTATATTGCTAAAATCCAGATTCATATATTCGAACGCATCTTTTTCAGGTTCAACATGATGATTAACTAAACTATCCAGACCTGGGTTTTGGCCGCCAGATTCTATATAGCGAGCGCCTTTAAAATCAAGGAAGTTTTTTCTAAAGGGGGTTCCGTCACCATTTTCCCAACCATATTTAATGCCAGCAATGATATCTTTGATGGCCTTTTCTGCAGCAGCCCCTTCAACACTTGCTTTTTTAAACATGCCAGCTTGAAAATGCCCCGGAATATTGCAGGCAAAAACCACATCAGCGCCACCAGTAAATTTCCAGGTTAATTCTTTAGTTTGACCTGGTTTTACGGTGACCGTATTGCCATCTTCATGCGTCATATTTGGCATTTTTGCCATCATCGCCTGATGGGATTTTTGCTCTTCAGCATCTCCCACGGAAAATTCATGGGCTATTTTTCCTTCATTAGTCACCACAAACTTAACAATTTCACCCGCCTTTAAGTTCAGTTCATCCGAAAACTCATAGCGCATGTTGTCTTTAGTAACTACCTTAATGGTTCGCGTTGCGTGAGAGGCTTTAGCGGGTTTACCAACCGGGCTTCCTTCGCCATCATGTTCATGGTCGCCATGACCCTCTTCTTTAGCTTCGGGTTTTTTATGTTCGTCGTCATGCTTTCCACCGGCTAAGGCGGTATTTGATGTTATTCCAATCAAAGCAATTATGGTAACAAGTTGTTTAATTTTCATTCCTGATTTTCCTCTGTTTGTTGATAGTATTTGTTGATAATCGTTGTTTTTATTAATCCTGCTAAGAAATATTTAAAACCATGCACGAACGCCTATAACGAATTGGGATTCGCTAACATCCATATTATCTTGGCGTGCGAAGTCTGCACTGTTGCCGAATTTTTTACTCCAATTAAATCCTATATAAGGCGCTATTTCTCGGCGAAATTCGTAACGTAATCTTAATCCTAATTCTACATCAGACAATCCAGAACCGGTACGAATGATTGGATCGTCCTGTCCGTACAGGTTGACTTCGATTTCCGGCGTTAAAATCAACTGTTGGGTTAACAGCAACTCGTATTCCGCTTCAAAACGAAAAGCGGTGTCGCCAGATTCGCCGACAAATAGAGCGGTATCGACTTCAAAATAATAAGGAGCAAGTCCCAAAAATCCAATGACTGCCCAATTTCGTCCCGGCAATGAATCCACTGAAAAATCTCGACGTAATCCTGCCTGAAAATCCCAATAGGGTGCGACGGCTTTGCTATACAAGGCTTGCAATTCTGCCTCTTCCGTTTCGCCATTCACCGATTCAAATTCTGTTTTCATCCACAATTTTTCAAGATCATAACCCGCCCAAAACTGGCCGGATAAAACGTATGGATTGTCTTGATCAGCATCTCTTATTTCGAGCTGATCAAACATGAATTTGGTTAACAATGGGTCATCTTCTGCGCCAGCTTGTACGTTGCCGCTTGTGGCTAAAACAATACCGATTGCCGGCAACACAAAACTAAGTCTTTTGCTAAAAAATTTTCTCATTTTATTCTCCCCCTTAACTCACAACTCGAACTTCACGGAACATGCCGGGCATGTGATACAGCAAATGACAATGATAAGCCCAACGGCCTATTGCATCTGCGCTAACCAGATAACTAATTCGAGAACCCGGTTGAACAATCACCACATGTTTGCGCGGGAGATATTTTGGATCTTCAGTTTCCAACTCGCTCCACATACCGTGCAAATGAACTGGGTGTGACATCATTGTATCGTTAATCAAAGTAAATCTAACTCGCTCGCCGAACTTCAGGATAATCGGATCGGCATCTTGGAATTTTATACCATTGATTGACCACATATATCGGCTCATATTGCCTGTCAAATGTAGTTCGATTTCACGACTGGGCTCTCTTTGATCGATAGTGGGGTAAAGGTTTCTGATATCGGCATAAGTCAGAACTTTACGACCGTATAAGCGTTGGTTATCGCGTAACCCGATACCGGGATCATTTAAACCGTTTAGCGGCGTCATTGATCGCATATCCACATGTGGTCCAAATTCAGTTTTAACATGATTCGGTTTGAGTGTACTGCCGAATCCCGCTTTTCCAAGGCCACTACTTGAATCTGAACTGACGTTCATACCTTGCATTTTGCTGTGGTCCATACCTTCCATCTTACTGTGGTCCATGCCTTCCATCTTGCTATGGTCCATGCCTTCCATCTTACTATGGTCCATATCTTCCATTTTACTATGGTCCATGCCTTCCATCTTGCTGTGGTCCATGTCTCCCATATTGCTATGGTCCATGCCTTCCATCTTGCTGTGGTCCATGTCTCCCATATTGCTATGGTCCATGCCTTCCATTCCAGACATATCACCCATGCCCATATCACGATGTCCTAATAATGGCGGAGGGTCCATTTTAGGAACTTCTGCTTTCATATTAGCATTTGAAGTTAACGTGCCGCAGGTATAACCGGTCCGGTCAATGCTTTGTGCGAAAATGCTATAAGCCGAATCACCATCCGGCTCGACTACCACATCGAAGCATTCGGCTACGCCGATCCTGAGCTCGTCCACACTAACCGGCTCAATATTCTGACCGTCGGAGGCGACTACCTTCATTTTTAGTCCCGGAATTCGAACATCGAACAATGTCATAGCGGCCGCATTAACTATCCTTAAGCGGACTTTTTCGCCACGCTTAAACAATCCCATCCAACCATCATCTGGAGTTACTCCATTCATCAGATAGGTGTAGGTGTAACCGGTAACATCCGATATATCACGATCGCTCATGCGCATATTGTTCCACATAGAGCGTGCATTCCACGTTTTCGAAACGCCGTTTTGTTTAATGTCCTGCCACAAATCGCCAGCGGTTCGCTCTCGAAAATTATAATAATCACTCATCTTCTTTAAATTGGCATAAACATCTTCTGGTGCTGTATCTGACCAATCAGACAATACAACTACATGCTCACGGTCATAACTGACTGGATCAGGATCTTTCGGCTCAATGACTATCGCGCCATACATGCCAGTTTGTTCTTGAAACCCGGAGTGACTGTGATACCAATAGGTACCACTTTGATTAACATCAAATTCGTATTCAAAAGTGGTTCCTGGTTCAATACCGTCGAAACTGAGCCCTGGAACACCGTCCATATTTGTGGGCAAAATAATGCCGTGCCAATGAATAGAACTCGAATGAGCGAGATTATTGGTCACTCTCAGCTTAACTCGCTCTCCCTCCTTCCAATATAAGGTGGGACAGGGAATGGAACCATTAATGCCGGTGGCCTGGCGCTCTGTGCCGGTAAAATTGGCATTCACATAGCCAATATTAAGATCAAAGGTATTGCCCCGTAATACTTCGGGTGTAAGTCGCTTTATTCCATTTGAAGGCGAAGCGAAACTTGGGGAAATGCCGCCAAGGCCGTACAAAAGACCTCCAGCGGCAGCTCCAGTAACAAATTGGCGTCGAGAAAAGCCGGTATTAAATATTTTACTCATTTTAATGAACCTCCTAAACGGGCACTTTAATTAATAGTTTGGGAAAAGAGACGAATTAAAGGTCGTATAATATACGACATTTTTCTTTAATCGGCCTCTTTTCTTCAGTTGGTCATGATTTTATCAATCGATTGGAGTTAATGAAAACTCGAATTGTCCTAAAACCATGAAATAACTTGTAACCTACCACAAAAAGAGCCGCTAATTAGTGATGCCTTGCCGCAGCAACTTTCGCTTTAGCAAACATGCCAGCCTCAAAATGCCCCGGGATATTACAGGCGAAAACGACTTTAGCATTGCCTGTAAACTGCCAGGTTAACTCTTTGGTTTCACCTGGTTTTACGGTAACGGTATTTCCGTCTTGATGCACCATGTTTGGCATTTTAGCCATCATTGCCTGATGCGATTTTTGCTCTTTTTTATCACCGACAGAAAATTCGTGGGAAATTTTTCCCTTGTTGGTGACAACAAATTTAACGATTTCACCGGCCTTAAGATCGAGGTCTGAAGAAAACTGATAACGCATATTATCAGTGGTGGTGACTTGAATGGTTTTAGTTGCTTTGGCCGCGCTGGCGGGTACGCCAACAGGACTTCCCTGTTTGTCATTGTGACCGCCACCATGCTTACCACTGGCTAAAGCTACATTCATCGACATTCCGGCAATTACAAGTGATGTCATAAAAAACTTAATTTTGTTCATTTTGCATTTTCCTCTATTTCTTTTGGATAGCCTCACAACGAATCATCACAAGGGCATTTAATTACATTTATTTATGGATAAAAAATTCCACAACTTTATAGTTCACTGGATTTTTTGATCGCTAATTGAGATCAAAAGGAGAATGACTGCTGCACTAGGATGAGATCGAAGTGTGCAAAGACTCCCCAGAGTTGGTCATTCGCTAAAATAGCTAGTATTAGCCTATTTTAGTCAGAACGATTCCAGGAATTTAAGAAATGGGAGGTCGAAATAGAGAGGGGATAGTTTGGCTGATAACCAATGAAGGCAGCCTTTCAATTTTTTTCGATAGTTTGAGTGTTTCACCACCGTTATACAAAGTTGACATGGCGATAGATACACAACTTCCCATAGGACAGTAACAGTCAAGGTCGCAGCAGACACAGTTCTCGGTCGATATTTCTTCTTTGTCAGACGCTTGTGTTTTGTGAAGAGTAGCATGCGCTGAATGTTCATTTGCTAGTTGCGTTTGATAGCCCCTATCACCGGTTTCTATATCCTTTTGACAGGTATTAACAGCAGATGCCACTGCCTGACCGGCAAAAACCAGCAAGGTTAACATCACAATTAATATATTTTGCTTTCTTAGAAACACGAATACTTCTCATTACTAAATCTATCCTTATAATACTTACTTGGGAAAAAAAATCCAGCCAAATCGAGCGTATAATTGTAACTAATCTATTCAGCGCTATAACAGGCATGAACAAAGAGAGTATTTGGATGTCCAATAATTAGCTGAATAAGTGTTTTTTGTGTGCATCGGACCGTTAATCCGATAATTAGCCAGATTTTACTGGGTTAGATTCAGGAGGGAGTACATCATGAGAATCATAAGATGGCAAATAGGCTTAATTATTGTTGCCGTTAGCGGTTGCAGTTCCATCCCGCAGAATATCCAAGATATTCCAGCTGAAAATATTCAACTATTACAGGTCAAACCTAACGTTCAAGCATTTAAAGGTAAAAAAGTACGCTGGGGCGGCGAAATAGTTTCTATAAAAAATGCCGATAATAAAACCACTATTGAATTGGTTCAGTATCGACTTAAAAGCAATGGAAAACCTATCAAAAATGCCTCTTCCGACGGACGATTTATGGTAACGGTCGATGGATTCCTGGAACCTGTTGTATACAGCGCTAAACGTTTATTTACGGCAGTGGGTTATCTCGACGGTCAAATCGAAGGTTTAATTGACCAGCAGCCCTACCAGTTTCCAATGCTATCAGCAGAATCATATTACCTATGGCCAAACAAAAACTCACGATATCGATATCAAGGTTACCCTTACAACTATCGCTACTACCCTTATTACGATTATTTTGGATTCGGATTTCACGGATACCACTAACAAACGACTCTAGCACACCGTTCGTAAATATTTTCACTAGTTGGCAACAAAAAACAATCGACTCTAGGTACACCCCCAAGCCGATTGAGATACGATAAAACTGCGTTAATCGCTTCCTAAATAGGACATATTTTCAACGGGTAAAACGGCTATAAAGCCTTTTCCAGAGTCTATCGATTTAGAAAATTCGGTGATGCACTGGCATATTTTTTCCATATCTGCCTCCGGCGCAAAAATTTCCAGCCGTCCATCGGTTTCTAACTCGTCATAGGAAAAAAAATTCATATTTTTTCCATAACCTCTCACCTTAGAAACAGTAACGCCGGGAACGTTTATTTTTTTTAACTCTTCCTCTATAGTCGCTAGGGCCAACAATGGAACAAATGCATCAATTTTAAAATATTTCATTATAATAACTCCTGAGTGATTGAACCTAAATTAATCGGACGAACAATATCTGAGCTCTCGATAACAACTCGGAATAAAAAATTGAAGACCGAATTCGTACTTGAATATTGAACTGATTTATCGAGTTTTAGAATTCAATTTAATTTCAAACCCTAAACTCGATAATCCAGTTATTTAGCGATAATGGTTTCTGCATCGTTTGTCTCAACGCTTATTCGCCGCTCCTTAATTTGTAATACAAAATTATAAATAACCGGTAGCACCAATAAATTTAGAAGTGTTACCGATAACATACCGCCAAGCATTGGAGCGGCAATTCGATGAGTGACATCAGAGCCGGTTGCCTGGCTCAGCATGATTGGTAATAAACCGGCGATAGTACAAACGGCTGTCATTGCGATCGGCCTGACTCTGACGGAAGTGGCTGATAGAACAATTTCCTTGATTGTTTCGGGCGATAATCTGCCGCTCGTTCGGACACGCCTTTTTTCAATCTCCGAGTCAATAAAGCTAAGCACTAGCACACCAATTTGTGCGCCCATACCTGCCAGTGCGATAAATCCTACCGCAACAGCAACAGACATATTGTAGCCAAAAACATAGATCAACCAGATCCCACCGATTGAACTAAAAGGAATTGACAACATGACAACTAACGGACCACTTACATTTCTAAAATTAAAATATAACAGCAAAAAAACAAGTAATAACGTAGCTGGCGCGACAATACTTAATCGTTTTGCAGCGCGCTCCATATATTCAAATTGACCAGACCAGGTTACTGTATATCCGGCGGGTATCTCTACTTGCTCCGCTAGCGCCTGTTTTGCTTTGGCCACAAACCCACCAATATCATCACTGGAAATATCAACATAAATCCATGCGTTAGGGCGCGCGTCCTCACTTTTAATAACCGGTGGTCCTCGACTATATTCGAGTGTTGCCAGTTGGGCCAAAGGTATTTGAAGGCCCGTAGGAGTGGGAACAACCACCCGATTTAACGCCTCAAAATTATCTCGCAATTCACGCGGGTATCTTAGATTAACCGGATAGCGTTCTAATCCTTCGACCGTTTCTGTGATATTCATTCCGCCAATAGCACTGGTAATAACATCTTGTACCGCTCCAACGGTTAGACCGTAGCGAGCTGCATTTTCTCTGTTAATATTAAAATCCAGATAATAACCACCCACGGTTCTATCACCAAAGGCCGAAGTCGTTTCTGGCAGCGTTTTCATCGCTGACTCGATATCTTTAGATATTTTTTGCAGTGCCGTCAAATCTGGACCCGACACTTTGATCCCAATGGGAGTTTTGATACCGGTTGATAACATGTCGATACGAGTTTTGATTGGCATAGTCCAAGCGTTTGCGACACCCGGAAAATTAATGGCTGCGTCCAGCTCCGCAATGAGCTCCTTGATGGATTTTCCTGGGTCTGGCCATTCTTCTTTGGGCTTTAATCGAATGGTTGTTTCCATCATCGACATTGGCGCGGCGTCAGTGGCCGACTCGGCCCGACCCACTTTACCAAAAACATGATGAACCTCCGGGAAGGTCGCCAAAATTTTATCCGTTTGTTGCATAAACTCTTTGGATTTTGTGATCGAAATACCCGGAAAAGCGGTCGGCATGTAGAGAATGTCACCTTCATCCAACGGCGGCATAAATTCGCTACCCAATTTCGAATAGGGATACATCGTTAGACCCAGCAAAAGAATCGCGAGGGAGACCGTAGTCACGGGCCAACGTAAAGACAAACCTAAAGCGGGTTTATGAATCTTATGTAAGAACCGATTAATGGGATTTTTATTTTCAGCAACAATCTTGCCCCGAAGCAAATACCCCATCATTACCGGAACCAAAGTAATAGCCAACAAAGCGGAAGCAATCATTGCATAGGTCGCAGTGAATGCGAGCGGACTAAAAAGTCGCCCTTCTTGTGCTTGCATGGTAAAAATGGGTATAAATGAAACCGTAATCACCATTAACGAGAAAAACAGTGCGGGGCCAACCTCTTTACAGGATAACAATACACTTTCCCAGCGTTCGCTATTTGAAAGCGGCGCGCCTTTTTTTTCTGTTGCTTGTGCTAGATATTTATGGGCATTTTCTACCATCACTATCGCGCCGTCTGACATTGGTCCGATGGTTATCGCAATACCTCCCAATGACATGATGTTGGCATTAAGCCCCTGCATGCGCATTAAAATAAAAGCAATCAAAATCCCCAGCGGCAAGGTAATAATGGTGACAAAAGCCGAACGAGCGTGGAGCAAAAATAAGATAATAGCGATACCTACGATGACTAACTCTTCGATCAAGATATCACTTAAACTTTCTACCGCTCTTTCAATCAGATCGCCACGGTCATACACAGGGACGATTTCGACACCTTCAGGTAGTCCCTTTTTTAGCTCTTCAAGCTTTGCTCTTACTCCTTGAATAGTTTCAAGTGCATTGCCCTCAAAACGCATGATTACAACACCAGCAGCTACTTCACCTTCACCATTAAGGTCAACAATTCCACGCCGCAATTCCGGACCAAGATGAACATGGGCAACATCTTTCAAACGAATTGGGGTACCTTCGCTATCCACAGCGACTGGGATAGAATTAAGATCATCAATCGATTTAATATAACCGAGTCCACGTACCATATATTCAGTTTCGGCAATTTCGATTAATCGGCCACCAACATCTTTGTTAGATTGCTTTATCGCCTGCTTAATTTTACCGAGCGGAATGTTATATCGCAGCAGTGCATTGGGATCCACTTCCACTTGATATTGTTTTACATAACCGCCAACAGAAGCCACTTCTGCAACGCCAGGAACTGTTTGTAATGGATATCGCAAATACCAATCTTGTATCGAGCGTAACTGAGCGAGATCGTGTTTGCCGGTTCGATCAACTAATGCATATTCATAAACCCAACCCACTCCAGTAGCGTCTGGCCCCAAAGTAGGCGTAATACCATCTGGCAGTCTCCCGCTGACGTAGTTGAGTGATTCCAAAACTCGAGAACGGGCCCAGTACATATCAGTATTGTCTTCAAAAATAATATAGACAAAAGATAGGCCAAAAAACGAATAGCCTCTCACCACTTTGGTATTTGGAACGGCCAACATCGAAGTCGTTAGCGGATAAGTGACCTGATCTTCAACCACCTGTGGCGATTGGCCGGGATACTCGGTAAAAATGATTACCTGGACGTCAGATAAATCGGGGATAGCATCTAAAGGTGTCGATTTATAGGCGTAAAATCCCGCCGTTGCAATAATAAGCGTTGCTAAAATCACCATAAAACGGTCACGAATAGACGCAGTAATAATTGCGTTAATCATGGTCGTTCGACTCCTCTTTAACATCGCTACTACTAGAAGCTTTATCTTTCGTATTACCAGTTTCTAACGATTGCTTTTGCTCATCCATTTCTTTTTCAGGAACAGGTTTATCAGCTTTTCTATTATCATTATTCCGCTCGGTGATTTCGGTAAATTTAGCCGTCGCCTCTCTTAATTTCGATTCAGAATCCAGTAAAAACTGGGCTGATGTCACTACTTGGTCACCCTCTTCGATTCCGCTTAATACAGCAACTAAACCTTGAGACTCGAAACCCAATTCAACTTTTTTCGGCTCGTATTTTCCGGCAGATCTGACGACAAAAACCTGATTATATTCACCGGAACGAATAATAGACTCAGCAGGAATCACTAACGCGTTTTGAATTGTGTCTGAACCGATTTGCACTTCTGAAAACATGTCTGGACGAAGCAAAGATTCACTATTATCAAAGATAATTCTAACCTGAGTCGTCCTTGTTTTTGATTCTGCGTAAGGATAGATATACGCCAATTTGCCAGCGAATACTTTTCCAGGAACACTTGCCAAAGTCATCTCTACCGAATCACCAACTTTTACCCACGGTAATTCATATTCGTAAATATCCGCGTAAACCCAAACTATATCTAAATCTACCACCGTATAGAGTTCCGTTTTAGGAGTCACGTATTGTCCTTGACGAGCTCCAATTCGTATAACGGTTCCGTCCACTGGCGTTTCAATATGCTGAATTTTTTTCACCTTACGAGTTTTTTCCAGCTCCTTGATTTGATGTTCTGGGACATCAAATAATTGCAGCCTCTCACGAGAACTTTTCACTAAATCGAGTGCGCCTTTTCTGATATCTTCAAACGGACTTTCATTTAGTGTATCCAGATTTTTTAACGCTAATAAATATTCTTGCTGAGTCGAAACCAATCGGGGTGAATAGATACCCAACAACATTTCGCCGGCTTTAACTTGCTCACCAGTTTTGTCGACAAATATCTGCTCAATCCAACCATCTATTTTGGGATGTAAACGAGCGATACGTTTTTCATCAAAATCGACTCGTCCAACTGCACGAACAGTTCTACTCAGTGCTTGGCGTTTAGCAATGGCGGTTCTTACACCAATATTTTGCACCACCACAGGATCGATAGAAACCGTGCCGGAGGATTCATTATTCCCAGCCTCATCCGCATAAACCGCCTTATAATCCATGCCCATACTGTCCTTCGCCGGAACCGGTGAAGTAACTGAAGGATTCATTGAATTTCGGTAAAAAAGTACTTTTTGGTTCGATTCGCTAACTGCCGTATTGCTCTGATTACCTTCCTTATTTTGAGGTGATAACCAGTAGCCCAGCCCAACACCTACCGCTAACATGATTGATGCGGTAATCAATACAGACTTATTCATAAATTGCTCCCCCGCCGACACTCGCTCTAATGCGAGTTAGCGCCTGCTTTGCTTCTGTTAAGGATTTCCAATAAAGTAACTCATAATTAAACAGAGTCACCTGACTTCTCACTAAGTTCAAAAAATCAACTTCACTTACCTGGTAGCCGGCTAACATCGACTGTACCGTTTGCCGGGCCTGTGGCACAATGCCTGTTTTATAGAGAAGTAGTTTTTCCTTTGCTTGTTCAAAGTCGCTGACGCCGGTAGAAATGTCGGCCATTACGCTAATTTTTTCGTCGATTAAAGCGTAGCGGTTTTGCTGATACTCTTGAGATTTTTGATTGATTGCTTTTGATTGTTTGCTGCCAGTATAAAGCGGTATTTTGACGCCTAACATTATTGAAAATAGATCGGAACGCGAATTACTCATCACCGGTTCTAATCCGCTGCGATCGGCGTAACGAAGAGACACTTTAAAATCTGGGTACAGATCTCGCTTAGCTAAATCGAGTCGGGAATTTGCAGCGCTTAGTTTCTGCTCTCGCATTTTTAATGACGGTCTGGTTTCTTCGGCGATAGCATACAATTCTTTCTCTGATTTAATAAAAGCAAAAGTAGTATTAACCGTGACTGGCATTAGAATTTTTTCTATCGGCGATGCCCCCATAAGCGCGTTAAGTCTAATTGCCTGAGACTGGCGCATTGAGATGACTTGTATTTTCTGGTCGGTTAATTTAGAGAGTTCCAACTGAGCTAATAACACATCCTGCTGCAAACCTTTACCGGTTTTATATTTCACTTCGGCGACTTCTATGAATTGACGCAACAATACTTGATTATTTGTGATTGTCTCAATTGCTCGGTCAAGGTAATAAACCTGCCACCAACTACTAGCAACGTGCCCGACTAATTTCACTCGCATTTCATCAACGGAATAGAATGCGGCTTTGGCATCGAATTCTGCAGCTTGCTCACTAAGATCCAGTTTTCCCGGAAAGGGAAATACCTGGCTAAAACCAATTTGGAGTTGAGTCATTCCTTCTTGGGTTCGGTCAAAGGTATCAGTAGGAAAATTGGCGGCCCCAAAATTAAGCATCGGATCGGGTAAGCTGCCAGCCTGAGAAGGCACTTCTTTAAGAGCTTGATAACGAGATTGAAGTTCTGCCAGTGAGGGATTATTTTGAACCGCTATTTTTGTTGCTTGTTCAACCGTTAAAATAGATCCGTCAATCATTTCTGATGACATAGCAAAACGACTCGAAGAAAATATTATTAGTACATAAAAACCAAATGCAAGAATCTTAATTGTTTTCATCAATAGCTCCTGTCAATTCTTGTAAAAAAAACAAAAAAACTAATCATTGAAATTTCGTTTAAAACGAATAATGCATCATAAAATTAATAATAATTATAAACAAATCAAGACTATAAAAAGCCCTTCGTTTATATCGAGTGTAAACCTGTGTTCAGCACTCAGGTCAAGCTTTTGTATCACCTATTTTCAAACACCGGCGCTCTATATGCTGATGGCAAAAGGTAGGACATTGGTAACACTTTATAAAAAAGAGTATTACCCTCTATATTTTTCAATCTTTGTTCCATTTCTGAAAAAATAGAGGGCTACTGATTAACACTAAATATTATTTGATCGAGTTTTTTCTCCATAAGAAATAAACAGCCGGAACCACAACCAGCGTTAACAACACCGAGCTCACCATTCCGCCAACCATTGGCGCAGCAATTCGGCTCATAACTTCCGAGCCTGTGCCTGTACCCAGTAATATCGGTAATAAACCGGCGATGATAGCTGCCGCGGTCATCATGACCGGACGGACTCTCATGCCCGCACCATTCAGTACGGCATCTGCCAGAATCTCGGTCGTCATCGGTTTTTCAAGCCTTTGACATTCATCAACAATTTTGCGATAGGCTTGATTGAGATAAACTAGCATAATAACCCCAATTTCTACCGATACCCCGGCCAGCGCGATAAAGCCAACTCCCACTGCCACCGAAAAGTTGTATCCCTGTAAATACATTAACCAAATACTTCCTACCATCGCCAATGGTAAGGTCCCCATAATGATGGCCACCTCAACGAAGTTTCTAAAGTTAATGAAAAGCAATACAACAATAATGAACAAGGTTAAAGGCACAACATAAGCCAATTTTTCCTTGGCACGAACCATATATTCATATTGCCCTGACCAACCGATGGAATAACCTGGAGGCAGTTTTAATTCCTCATTGACCACCCGCTGAGCTTCGACTACATAAGATCCAACATCAACCCCTTCAATATCGATATAGGACCAGCCATTTAGACGCGCATTTTCACTTTTGATGCCTGGAGGGCCATCTTCAACAAAAACGTTTGCCACATCAGCCAAAGCTATACGCTGACCAGAGGGCGTCACTATTGGAAGCTTTGACAATTGCTCTGGTGAGTTACGATAATCTTGTGGATAACGAACATTTACCGGATAACGCTCCAAACCTTCGACGGTTTGAGTCACGTTCATGCCGCCTATCGCTGTTGCCACAACTTGCTGAACATCATCAATGTTTAATCCATAACGAGCAGCTTTTGCCCGTTGAATATCGACTTTGATATATCGTCCACCAGCCACCCTTTCCGAATAAACGGAAGCGGTGCCAGGTACATCTTTGAGAATTTCCTCGAGTTGTTTACCAATTTGCTGAATTTCTGTCAGTTCGGGACCCGATATTTTGATCCCAACCGGCGTTTTGATACCGGTTGCTAACATGTCTATGCGAGTTTTGATCGGCATAACCCAAGCGTTGGTCACGCCGGGAAATTTAACCAATGCGTCAAGCTCCTTTTTTAAAGATTCTGTTGTCACACCTTCCCGCCATTCACTTTTTGGTTTCAACTGAATAAAAGTCTCAATCATTGTTAACGGAGCCGGATCAGTAGCAGTTTCCGCACGACCAACCTTTCCAAAGACGGTTTTAACTTCAGGGACTGTTTTGATCAACTTATCAGTTTGCTGTAATAGTTCTCTCGATTTACCGATTGAGATCCCAGGGTAAGTCGTTGGCATGTACATTAAATCGCCTTCGTCTAACGGAGGAATAAATTCACTACCAATTTTATCCAGCGGCCACACCCCAATAAATAAAATACCGAGCGCTGCTAACAGAGTTGTTTTTGGATATTTCAACACACTCCTAAGCGTAGGCATATAAGCGGCGGTAAGCAAACGGTTGACTGGATTCTTGTGCTCAGGTAAAACTTTTCCTCGAATAAAATATCCCATTAATACCGGAACCAAAGTTATTGCTATTAACGCCGATGCCGCCATTGCGTAAGTTTTTGTGAAAGCAAGCGGCGCGAACATCCGGCCTTCTTGCGCTTCCAAGGTAAATACCGGAACAAAACTTACGGTTATGATCAACAAACTAAAAAACAATGCAGGCCCTACTTCTCCAGCAGACTCTGCCACAATTCGCCATCGGTTTTCTTTCGTCAGCGGGGTTTGTTCCATATGTTTGTGCATATTTTCTATCATAACGATAGCGCCATCAATCATCGCACCGATTGCTATCGCAATACCTCCCAACGACATAATATTCGCGTTAAGCCCTTGAAAATACATTATTGTAAAAGCCGCTAAAATTCCAACTGGCAAACTAAATATCGCCACCAGCGATGAGCGAACGTGAAACAAGAAAATGATACAAACGAGCGCAACAACTCCAAATTCCTCAAGCAGTTTCATCCATAAATTTTCAACCGCACGTTCAATCAATGCACTTCGATCATAAACCGTTACAATTTCTACACCTTCGGGAAGTCCTTTTTTTAACTCTTCCAGTTTTGCCTTAGTACTTTCGATAACTTCTTGCGCGTTTTCACCAAATCGCATGACGACTATGCCACCAACCGTTTCGCCTTCACCATTCAGCTCAGCAATTCCTCGGCGCATTTGAGGGCCAGTGCCAATTTCGGCGACATCTTTTAATAACAGCGGTGTACCATTTTGATTGACTCCGAGTGGAATATTTCCCAGATCTTCCTCATTTTTTAAGTAGCCAGTGGCTCGCACCATGTATTCCGCTTCGGCCATTTCAACCACCGAGGCGCCAATCTCCTGATTGCCTCGTTTAATGGCGGTTTTAATATGAGAAAGCGGCATTCCAAACGCACGTAGTTTGTCCGGATCGACGCGGATTTGATACTGTTTTACCATTCCGCCAAGAGCAGTTACTTCCGAGACACCGGGCACGGTTTGCAATTCAAATTTTAAAAACCAATCTTGAATACCTCTTAATTGGCCAATATCATTTTTGCCGGTTCTGTCAACCAACGCGTACAAGTAAACCCAACCCACACCAGTTGCATCAGGTCCAAGCTGCGGTCTGGCATTTGCGGGCAAATTTGGCGCGACTTGACTTAAATATTCCAACACACGACTTCGTGCCCAGTAGAGATCAGTTTGTTCATCAAAAATGATATAAACAAACGAATCACCAAAGAACGAATATCCGCGCACCGTAACAGCACCGGGAACAGAAAGCATTGCGGTAGTTAGCGGATAAGTGACTTGATCTTCGACCACTTGTGGCGCTTGACCTGGATAGGTTGTCTTTATGATTACCTGTACATCGGATAGATCAGGAAGTGCATCGACCGGCGTGTTTTTTAAGGAATATAATCCCACCCCGAGAAGCATAAAGGTCGCTAGCAATACGAAAAAACGATTGCCAACTGACCAATTAATAATAGATTTAATCATGCTAGTAGCCCCTATTGGTCATTCGTTGATGAAGAGGCTGGCGCCTGTGGAAAAATATCAGTGATGATAAATTGACCGTCCATCGCATGAAAGGAAAATTGAATCGTCATTCCACTCTCCAACCCTGCCATGTCGACATCTTCATTCACCATGAAATCCACTGTTGCAGCAGGACGGTCCCACTCCTCAATAGCCTCCCGGCTAATATTAAGCATTCGATGACCCAGCATTATGCTATTGATCACGCCGTTAACATCGACCGAACTAGAGGCTGAATTTTCAAATGTTTCAGGTTCCAAAGGATGATTCATACGCTTGAAATCGGATGATTTACTGGATTCGGAATCTAGTAAGAATTGCGCGGACGTTACGACCTCTTCGCCTTCATCAATACCCGCTAGAATCTCCACAGATTTATCATCGAAACGTCCGACTTTAACTTCCACTGACTTAAATCGACCTTCGCCTAAAGCCAGCACAACACGCTCGGTACTACCTGTTCTGATTACAGCCTCTTTAGGAACCAATAAAGATTTTTCTTTTTGCAAAGGATGAATAATAACCTGTGCGAACATGTTTGGTTTTAACTGATCTTCTTTATTTTCAAATCGCAACCGCACTTTAAGTGTTCTCGTTTTTACATCGAGTGTTGGATAAACATAATCGACTTTACCCAACCATTCTACACCTGGAATATAATCCAGACTCATGGTCACCGGCAGCCCGGCTTTTACTTCTGATGATTGGCTCTCAAAAATTTCAGCTTCCACCCAGACTTGTTCTAATTGACCGATGGACATTAATGTCTTGCCAGGTTTAACAAAAACACCTTCTCGAATATTTAAGTTATCAACCACTCCACTTTGAGGTGCGAAGAAGGTTATGGTTTGACGCACGTGACGCGTTTTTTTCAGTTCGCGAATCGCTCTTGGTGGGATCTGAAGAGCTTTTAGTCTAGCTTCAGCGGCTTTGATTAGGCGCTCATTTTTCCTATCCAATGCGATCAATAGTTCTTCCTGAGCATTGACTAGTTCCGGCGAATAAATTTCGTACAAAGGTTGATCCTTTTTTACCGGATCACCCGCTGCCTTCACATACAATTTTTCAACCCAGCCTTGAACGCGAGGATGAATATGAACCAATTGATCTTCATCATACTGCACATATCCAACAGTTTTTATTTGTGTATGCAAAGATTTAAGTGTCGCCATGGCGGTACGCACGCCTAAATTATTAACCACGTCCGGAGAAATTCTTATCGTGCCGGGACCCGAATCTGAACCAGAGCCACCATCAGCATATACTGGGATCAAGTCCATTCCCATTGGCGATTTTCCTGGTTTGTCACTTCGGTACTTGGCATCCATCGGAGCCACCCAGTAAATTGGTTTTTTCTCTGCGCTTTCACTACTCCCTTCAGAACTCGAAGAGTCGCCAAAAAAAGAAGTACCTGCAAAAGTTATTACTGAACCAAAAATTGCTGCCGCTACGATCGACGTTAAATTTACTTTGCTTTTGTTTTCTGTTTTGTTGCTCATTTGTTTTCTCCAAAACTGCGATTGTTAGCAGCGATACCAACGTTGTAAGTTATGATTTGGTCAACACTTTTCATAAAAAAATAATTTAGTTGAATAATGCTTTTTTGTCTTTCGACGTCAATAGTAAGTGAGTCAATAGAAGCATTTAGTTCTGCGATTCTCGCACGGACGACTTCCGCAAAATCACCATCATCATTGGTGTAAGCGGTCAAAGACGCTTCAGCTTGATCATGCATTTGAGGCAATAACTTGTCCTGAAAAAGTTTTTGTCTTTCATTTAAGCGTACCAATTGAGAACGATTTGTTTCAAAAGAAGCAATTAAACGACGAACGAGCAACCATTTTTCAGTTTTAACGGCTGAGGATTTCGAAATAGCGGACTGCACCTGTTTATCTTGTCTGTTACCAGTGAAAATCGGAATATCAAAACTCACTCCAACTGAAAATAAGTCAGATCGATCAATACCGGTTGGAGCCGTGTCTCTATAACCATACCCTGCATTAACACCCCACTCAGGCTTATAGTTTTGTTTAGCTAAATCAATCCCACTTTTACTGGCTTTAATTTTTTGATCGAGCGCTTTAACCGACGGATGGTTAGAAAAATACTCGAATAGTTTCTGCGAATTAATCGCTCTGTCAGAAGTGTACAACGCCTCTTCCAGCATTCTTACATTTGGCATCGTTCGTGAAAAAACCAAGTCGAAAAATTCGAAACTGCCACCTTCAGAAGGATCGGAGTAATTGCCACCCAAATATTGACTCAACCACTCAGAAAGTCGTTGCTCTGACATTTGCAATTTTTGATTCAACATGGTCAATCGATCATCTAATCGAGTTAATTCTAATTGAGCGCGAATGATATCCTGCTGCCTTGTTTTGCCGACGGCAGAAGAGTAACTCGCCTGTGCCACATCCGCCAATTGCTCAAATAAAGTGCGGTCTTTTTCAATCAAGGCGATGCTTTCTTGCGCCATATAAGCATCTAACCAAAGCTTAGCAGCGGTAACCGTGACCATTGCCTTGCGGTCTTCTCGCTGAAAAGGATATTGACTTCCGGTTAAACGCAGCTGCTCCTTTCTAAGATCTAAGCTATCACCACGTGGAAACATTTGAGAAACACCCACTTTAAATTGAGTCATTGCTTCTTGGCCAAAATCAAAATTATCAGTCCCGATATTAGCAATACCCATAGAAACTTTAGGATCAGGTAAAGTACCCGCTGCAATACTGGATGACTCAATTGCATCTTGCGAATAACGATTGCCAACTAACCATGGGTCATTGTTTCTCGCCATTTCAACAGTGCTTTCCAAAGTTAAAACCTTTTGTTGCTCTTGAGCGATACTTCCCGTGCTAATAAGCGTCGTACTTATTAGCAAACTCAATGGAACAATTAGGTTTTTTATAGTGGTATTATTTTGCATCAAATCTGCTCCTCTGCAGAATTGACTTCAGCATATATTTCGATGCTTCCGTCATTCTTTAATAAATAAATTTTATAAGGCTGTAGAAGGTCGCCGTATTCCATTCCCGGAGTTCCAGTCGGCATAGCTGGTAAAGCCAAGCCTTTTGCACCGGCAGGCTTTTCATCTAGAAATTTTTTGATAAATTTGGCCGGAATATGACCTTCGAATACATAACCGTCTTTGGTGACGCTGGTATGGCAGGACTGAAGCTTGGAATGAATCCCAAATTTTTCCTTAACCTCTGCCAAATTATTTTGGTTATGCTTTGTTGCTTCAAAACCGTAATCCTTTAAATGGCTAATCCACTTATTACAACAGCTACAACTTGTTCTTTTATAGACGTCGAGAGAAATTACCACAGATTGCTTCTGGCTACTAGTATCGCCAACGACTATTTTATCTTCTGCACAAGCGGCAGTACTAATCAGCAACACAGCGCCGGCTATCAAACGAGATAGATTAATTTGCTTTAACATGTTTTTCCCCTAAAGGTGGTAGACCCGTTAGAAATAGAATTTCGAAGGTCTGTGGGCGTATAATAACGCCATTAATTAAGATTTTGAGAGAAGTTATCCCTCGAGTAATACATTAAGAGTATTTTTTGTCTGAGAATATCAGACGGATCGATCCTGCATTAACTAAGAATGGGAGGACGATATAAGGAAGTTGAGGATTGAAGGATTGTGGTTTTGATGGAGCTCTTTACATTTTGAATGGTAAAGGTTAATTCCAGGCTGTTTAATAAATTGGGCAATGCCAAAGCGATACAACCCGTCATTGAACAGTCGTTGTCTTCGGCACAGCAGTCTTTCGTTGCTGAGGAACTTGTGTCTTTCATATCGGCCATAGCTGACATTGATGGATTCATCATTAACGACTGGATTGAACTCAACCGACCATTGGCTTCACTGGGGCATGGCATAACATTCGACGCAGATGCCTGACCAACAAAGATCATAAGCAAAACTGAGATTAGAATATTATTTTTACCTTTTGACACGTAAATACCAAATGTTTAATTAGTGTGTATAAGATACAGATACTGTTAAAAAGTTTCAATTTTTATAAAATAAATTTAACTAAAGCCTTTTTATTCTGTCATTTTATTTAATTGCTGCAATTGCATTATAGCTTGAATGAGAATTATTATCATGATCCAGATCACAAATTTTCAGATCATTCGGTAAATTCTTGGTATAAAACACGCTAGCGTTTTTTTGTTAGATAGCGGATAAAATGACCTGGTTTGATAATAATCACCAACAAATAAAACAACTAACTTATTGAATATTAACCATAATCTAGAAATAAATCGGCTCTTCTCCGCCTTGTTGTATAGATTATGCTGCCCTATAAAACATATCACCCTTATCTGGAATTGATGTCTGGCGGATTTTTAGTTTGAAATATTCGGTATCTCGAATACCTCTAGCCCGTTTTC
>Ga0316205_10001083_pt1 | contig 37958 bp, 37 predicted proteins | sample 3monthpyrite_MG_FD_204941 | JGI IMG/M metagenome (GOLD analysis project Ga0316205, IMG submission 204941) | Microbial mat bacterial communities from mineral coupon in-situ incubated in ocean water Damariscotta River, Maine, United States -... | ecosystem: Environmental > Aquatic > Marine >...
TTTACTTAAATAAAAACTAATAATCGTAATATATAGTTATCAATCTATGATTGATATTACTGTTGTCTAAAATTCATTAAATTTTGATAAATTTCTAAAAAACTATTCAAACGTAAAGTATGTAAGATATTTCATTGTGCAAACTGTTAGATAACTTGATGGGAAGTTAAGTATTTAGGTTTTTATGGTTTTATTAAGATTGATGTACTATTTAGTTTTAGTTTTTCATGGTTTTGTTAAGATGGCTGTCCTATTGGTTTTCTATTAGTATTTGTCACCGACCCCTTTAATTATAGTATATTAGTTAAAACTGGGTTCTAACCCCACTTATTTGACGTTGGAGACTGAACGACGATGGTTAAAACGATCGCGGTGACCGCCGCATCCTTCATGGCCCTGATTGCACTTGGCTACCTTTTGATAATGGGTATCGGAAAACCCATTAGCACTGATCTTTCTGTCATTGGTCAGGGCAAGCCAGTACTGGTTTTGGCCTATGAGAACTTTTCGCCTAACGGTGGAGAGGCGCTTAATCGCCTGCGCCAGGTCAAGAGCGATTACGATTCGCGGCTTGATTTTGTGGTGGTCGATTTGGGAACTCCGCAGGGGCGAGCGTTTGCCAGTAGCTATCAGCTGGTTAATGGTCAGGCGGTGTTCATGAAGCAGGATGGTCAGCCGCTACGGATCACAAGCATACCGGCAGACGAGCGAGAGTTGCGTAGTCGTCTGGAATCTAATCTGGCGGCTGTTGAATGAGCCCGGCATCTTATCGGGAAATCGAGACACTCATGTTAAGTGAGTATAAATAAACAATGAAAATTAGTGTCTTAGCATAATTATTGACATGGGTGTCCTATTAGATTGCAAGCAATCGAGTCTGACCCCATTGCTCTCCATTGCTCTCCTAAGTGAGAAAAATATTCACCCGGTGAAAAAGCAAGCACACCATCATCAGCTACGGGTAGTCACCTGCTACTTTGAGACCAGCGAAGCTAAATAGGAACTGCCCCAGGCTATTACTTTATTGTGCTTATATTGGTTGCGGGTGTACTGCAGTGCGGCAATCAAATCAGGTAAAGCATCAGCGTAGTTTCTTAGTCAATGCAGGAGCGCAGTATATTCAAGGAGTTGAAATGCCAAAATCACGCTACACACAAGTGTGGTATTAAGATGGATGTCCTATTTAGTTGAAAAATGCACCGATTGTTATTGGTATCGTAAATTGAAACATAAACGTAAACAATATAAAGAGGCAGTGACAACTGAGAACTGTTTTCAATTGTAATTGATTGTCATTTGTCATCAATCCCTTTGATTCCGTCTTTAATTTTTCATTGCCGGAATTTTGTGTAAAATCAACTAAACTTAATACATGAAAAATGTCATTATAAATAAAGGTTTAAGTATTGTCATGAAAGTGTCAATACTTGTGGGTAGTGTGGCAGCACTAGCTTCTTTAATTGTCGGATCTTTAATTGTTAGTGGATCAGCGGATATTGTTTATCAAAATGCACTGAATCGCCTCCAGTATGAAACAAATATCAAATCATTAAGACTTCTTTCGGACATTAAAAATCTACGTGATGATGTACAGTACCTTGTTGGTACGCCCCCAATCAAGGGTATTCCTCGAGCGATTAAAAATGATGGTGTTGACCCACTGGATAACTCGGGCCTAGAAACCTGGCGGGGTCGATTAGCAACTATTTTTACGGAACTCATCCGCGCAAAATCTAATTATCTCCAGATACGATATATAGGTATTGCTGATACAGGTAAAGAGATTTTACGGGTTGATCGAAAAGGCAGTTTTATTCAGATGATTTTGGAAACTGAATTGCAGAAAAAAGGTAATACATCATATTTCAAAAATGCTATTAAGATTAATCCTGGCGAAGTTTATTTATCAGATGTTACCCTAAATAAAGAACTGAATAAAATTTCAGAGCCATATATTCCTGTAATTCGTGCTGCTACACCTATTTTTTTCAAGGGAAAACTATTTGGGATTCTGGTTATTAATATGGGGCTTGGTGATATTTTTGACGCGTTGATAAAGGATACGCCGCGTGAACTGATACCTTATGTGACGAATGAAGCAGGTTATTTTTTGGCGCATCCAAATAAAACTATGACATACGGTTTTGATCTTGGGCATGACAATAAAATACAGACAGTTTATGAAAATTTTAATCTAAGAAATAATACTGATTTACGTGATCTTGAGTATACCGTGGAAACAAAAAACAATGTGGTTCATGTTGTTAAGGCTCATTATGATCCAATGAATGAAGAACGGTATTTTGCTGTGATGCTGGCAACATCTTATGAAAATCTTCAATCAGGATCAGATGCATTAAGATATAAGAGTTTTATTATAATGGGTGTGCTTGTGATTGTAAGCCTGGTCATTGCAGCAGTGCTTGCTTCAAAGTTAATGCGACCACTAAAGCTTATATCGATAGCATCAGAAGATCTAGCTAGCGGACGGAAAGTGTCAAACTTGCCTATAGATTCTCGCGATGAAATAGGAGAACTGGCAAGATCTTTTGCTGATATGAGTCATCAACTTGAAGATAAAAAAAAGGAGCTTATTATAAGTCAGGGGCGCGTTCATCACTCAAATAAAATGGCATCTCTGGGTGAGATGGCAGCAGGTATGGCACATGAAATTAATAGTCCTATACAAACGATTAGTCTTATTGCACAAAGAGTACAAAGGCAACTAAAGAAAAATAATTCTGCAGAAGATATTGATTCTGCCATGGAAAAAATAACGCATAGCGTAAATAAAATTTCAGAAATTATAGATAGTTTACGAAAAGTATCACGTGATAGTATAAACGACGATTTTGTTAATATATGTTTAGGCGAACTTGTAAAAGATGTTATAAATATGAGTGGAGAACGTTTTAGAGTAAATAGCGTTAACTTTCAGGTGAGTTATCATAATATCTCAGAGAAAACAAATGTGCAATGCCAGCGTTTACAAATTAGCCAGGTATTAATTAATCTGGTGAATAATGCATATGATGCGATCCAGGAAATGGAAGGTAAGTGGATAAAAATTGATTTAAATAAAATATCCGATGGGGTTCGAATTTCTATTACTGATAGTGGTAAGGGTATTGCGGATGACGTTGTAGACAGAATATTTGAGCCAATGTTTACAACCAAGGAAATTGGAAAAGGAACAGGGCTAGGATTGAGCATATCAAATGATATCGTGTTAAAACATAACGGTAAATTTTATGTAGATAAAGAAGCGCCTAATACTTGTTTCGTATTAGAGCTGCCACTAGTTCATTCAGTCGCATATTAAAGGATAAAAATTAAGGTAGGCCTATGACAGATTTACAAAAAAGAATTCTTGTAGCCGAAGACGATACAAGTCTAAGAGAAATGCTGGTTATAGTCTTGCAAGATGAAGAATATCAGGTTGATTCTGCTGTAGATGGAATTGAAGCATTAAATTTATTGAATACAAATAAGTACGATCTTTTAGCGACAGATTTGTATATGCCAAAAATGAATGGTTATGAATTAATACTTAAATGTCAGCAGTCGTTCCCTGAAACAAAAATAATTCTATTCAGTGGTGGTGGAAAAGAAATCGAAGCAGAGCATGGTAATCAGATGATAAAATTTTTAGGAAAAGCAGTAAAAGTTAATATGTTTTTAAAAAAACCCTGTAACCTTTCTGAAATAATAGACGCTGTTGAAAACATTCTGGGTAATGCAGATTAACAATCTTATATTAGGTTTTTGTCCATATATGTTGGGCTGTTTAGTTTAATTATCACATGATCGGCTCGTCTAAAGGTTAAAATAACTGGCTTCGGTGACAAGTGAACTTCGGTTATATTTGTAAAGTGTTATTACTTGTCACCGAACCCTTTAATTTTAATAATTTAATATTAGAAATAATTATTCACTGAATCAGTTTCCTTATAAACAGATTCATAATGGCCCTGGTTAGGGTTTAGCTTAATGGGCTATGATCATGAACGAGCGTGTCCAGGTCGCGATTTACCAGCTCAACATCACCCAGATTGTACTCGACCAGTCTACGAAGCTGGGTCATGCTATCAACATCGATGGAGTCGCAATGGATGCCTGTGCGATTCTCTATCTTGCGCGCAACCCGACCAACCATAATGATTTGGTGTTCTCCGGTTTCATCAAGCGTAATGGTGATTTTGCAGGGGGTGCCTGTGGCAGGGGTTGCTCCAGAGCAGGCAGTAATTAAAGCACCCTGAAGTGAGATATCCACAAGCTCACATGTATAGCTGCAGTCACTTGCTTCAAATTCAACCTGAGTGTCGAAATCTACCCGATGGCTGTGTCTGTTTTCAGTCATTATAAGTCTCCTTTTAATAGATATTAGCACTGATTTCTAGCAACATAACTTATCGAGACACCCATGTTAAGGGAATTTAAATCAACACAGAAAATCAGTGTCTTAGCTGACCCCATTGCTCTCAATATCTAACTGTAATATTAAGATGGGTGTCCCGTTTAGTTACTGTTTAGTTAGTTTGGTTAGGGATTCACAACTCAGGTGGCTCAGTATATCCCCGGAATCAACCGATAGCGCATGCGTCGTACATAGTCTCTATAACCCGGTAACTCTTCCTGTAAAGTATGGTCTTCAAGTACGGTTCTAATCACCGCGATGATTGATGCTAGCACCGCAGGAATCAGTGTCCATACCGAACCCAGAGCAAGAACAATACCGAACAGTGCAAGAATGTTTCCGGCATAACCCGGATGCCGCACAAACCGGTACGGGCCACTTTCACACACCACATGCCCTCGATCCGTCTGAATGCGCACTACGCTGGAGAAAAAGCGGTTCTCTGCCAATGCCCATGCAGCGAATGCGTAGCCGAGCGAGATCAAAATGAAGCCAATCACGATGAGCCATAGCGGAAATTCGGAGGACCAGTTATAGCGGTGGTCCAGCCCAGCTACTATAACCATAGGAAAGCTGATACTCACCGCCATCAGTGGAGCTAGCACTTTGTCCCAGGCTTTTGCGCTTTGGATATTTTCAATATTTTGTCTTTCGGCTGTTAATCCGGGATGTCGTTGTTCCGCCCACATACGCCCACCAATACCAGCAGTCAGAATCAGCATGGAATATAGCCACGCCTGCAACCAGCCAAGGTCACCACCGCATATGAATAAAATCAGCGGGATTAAGAGATACACCACAACTAATCTGATCCACTGGCGAGGGGATACTGTTTGAGCCGACTCTTCATTAACCGTCTTTGCTGACATGTCATTCCTCAAAATAAAATGGACTTGAGTGTACGCCGAGTGCTTTGCTAACCCACCGTAACCGGTATTAAGTTAATAAAAGGTGTCGGTGACAAATGACAATCAATTACAATTGTAAACAGTTCTCAGTTGTCACCGCACCCTTTAATCGTCCCCTTTAATCCTAGGGTGGGTGTCCCAATATTAGGCTTCCCAATATTAGGTTGAGCTAGATATAGTCAAATAGGTCTACTCAGCTCTTTAAAAGCAAATTAACAAACTTATTCACTAATGGCGATATAATAACAACAGCTGGAAATGCTACCATGAATGAAGACGACCAGGCGCTTAACCAGATGTTAACAATATCACTTACAAGTCCAATGTTAATAATACTAATGACCAGAGACATAATACACGACATAAGTAATGACATTAAAAATGCAAATATCAACTTGTGATGTTTATGATTATTCATTGGTATGTCCAATATATACTTATAGCTTTTTAGCATTCTGGTGAAACTCAATTACATTGCGATCTTGATCTCGAATAAACAGCATCATTCCACCATTAGGTAATGTTATTGGGCCTTCTGTGATTTTAATACCTAATTTATTTAACATAACTTCGATTGCATGAATATCAGTTACATCCAACGCCATATGGGTATATCCTGGGTGCCTCTCGGTTACATCCATAAGAATGTTATTTTTTATTCCTGAATCTGCATTTAAAATAAAATTAATATTAACGCCTGAAGGGTGCTCCATTATAGATACTGGTTCTGGCCCAACTGGACCTATTATAAAAATAAAACCAAGTTGTTCATAAAATGCTCTTGAACGTTCAAGGCTAGTAACTCGAATTCCAATGTGATTAATTCCTGTAATTTCTTTCATAATGTTCTCTCTTAATTTTATATATAAATATAGCTAATACACACGACGCTTCATTTTTATAATGCAAATGGGTAATCGGTATAACCTTTATCTCCAGATGTAAAAAAAGAGTCATAATCTGGCTGGTTTAAAGGCAAGTCATTTCTGAGCTTGTTTACCAGATCTGGATTTGCTAAAAAGGCTTGCCCAAAGGCAACCAAATCACCTTTATGTGAATTTAATATAGATTCTGCTTTTTCTTTATCTAGCCCACCACTTGCAATAAAATGACCTCCAAATGCTTTTTGAATTTTCAATTTAATCGCATCTGGTACCTCGGGTGCACCTTGTGATGAATGGTCAACTATATGTACATAACTCAATTTTAATTTAGCTAGTTCCATAGCTAAATATTCAAAAGTTTCTTCCATATCATCAAATAACCCCATATCGTTGTATGTGCCGTAAGGAGATAAGCGAATACCTGTTTTATTCTCTCCAATAGCATTTGCAACTTGTTGAGCTACCTCTATGGCAAATCGGCAACGATTTTCTTTATTCTCTCCATATGTATCCGTTCGCTTGTTTGAACATGAGTTTATGAATTGATCAATGAGATAGCCATTTGCAGCATGTAATTCAACACCATCAAAACCGGCAGAGATCGCATTCTCTGCTGCTTTGACATACTCTATCTGTGCTTGTTTTATTTCCTTTAAGGTCATTTCTTTTGGAATTGGAAAGGCCTTCATGCCTTGGCTATCGGTGTACATTTCACCTTTCGCTGCAATAGCTGAGGGAGCTAATATTGTTGTATTTGGCTCCATGTTTTCTGGATGAGATACACGACCAGTGTGCATTAGCTGAATAAATATTTTTCCGCCTTTTTCGTGTACGGCGTCAGTAATTTTTTTCCAGCCCTGTATTTGTTTCTGATTATAAATACCTGGAATTCTAGGGTAGCCTAAACCATTAGCAGAAGGAGCTACAGCTTCTGTGATTATTAACCCTGCTCCAGCACGCTGTGAATAATACTTTACCATTAAGTCATTGGGTAGATTATCTATAGCTCGTGAACGAGTCATAGGTGACATTACAATACGATTTTTTAAGTTGATACCACACAAATCAAAAGCTTCAAATATTTTCATAATGTTCTCCTTTTTAATATTGAAGCAATATCGTATTATTTTATATTGTTTGTTTCCTTATCAAATGGTAAGAACGGTAAAAATTATTTAACCAATCTCTTTTACTATCCGTGACAACGATGCCTCAGTGATACCAAGGTATGAAGCCAGGTGATATTGTGTAATACGTGGAAATACATTTGGTGATTGTTCAGAAAAATCTATATAACGCATCTTTGCACTGCTTTGTAGAAAACTCCGTTCTCGATTCATTTTTATAATTAAAATACTTTCTATTAATCTTCGATGTAATCGTTCAATCATTGGATTGCCATCAAATAGTGATTGAAAATCATAAAAATTAGCTGATAGAATAACAGTATCTTCTATAGCCTGGATAGCATAAGGCTCGACCCGTCCGAGATCTTTCGAAAAAGATGTGGACATCATATCCTCTGAAAGAAAGGCTCTGTTCCATTCCTTTCCATCATCAGTTAAATAATAGTATCGAACTAACCCAGAGATAATATAAAATATACTATTATTCTCCTCAGTTGGATTGATAATATGTGCTTTATTTTTGTATTTTTTAAGCTTGAATAGCTTTAGAAGTAAACTAACTTCTTTCGAGTTTAAGTTCGAGTAGCGCTCTATAAAGTTCAGAAATGATTGAGTGTGTGATTGTTCCATAATGACTGCCTGATTTCTTTAAGCCTAACGCCCAGGTAAAGAGCTGATAACCCGGAAACTGAATGTGTAATTGTAGTGATTAGAAGTGTAATTTATTAAGAGCATAGAAGCTACGGGTTATTAGTTGATGTTTCCCGATAAAATAGACACTTGAATTTCATGCGGCCATTCTCTCGAATTCTGTTGGTGTACAATAACCAATTCCAGAATGCAGTCGTTTTTTATTAGAAAAGTGGTTAATGTAGCTGTTCAAAGCATACCTTAATTCTTCCATGGTGTTAAACTTTCTTTCTCGTATTAACTCAGCTTTTAAGCTGTGAAAATACGATTCCATGTATCCGTTGTCAGTGCAATAGCCTAATCTATTTCACTCGCTCGCATCTTATGTCTTTCTAGTTCTTGTCTAAATATTTTACCCGTAAATTCAATACCCCTGTCGGTATGAAATATAAAACCTTAATAAAAGGGGGCGGAGACAAATGACACTATTTAGTATTTAGTATTTAGTATTTAGTTAATGCTTTGTTCAAACAGGTTGTTAAAAAATTTAATACAGTTCGAATGCGTTCACTGTGTCTAAGGTCTTTGTGATAAACAAGCCAAACATTATGAGATGGTATGTTTACTTCATTAAGAACCTGTAATAAGTCGGTGTTTAATTTAGCAAGTGCTTCAGGTTGAATTGAAATACCAATGCCTGTTAATGTTGCTTTAAGTCGTGCTGCGGTGCTATCACTACTAAATATATGTGAAGATTTTATAGTATGCTCAAGTAACCATATATTTTCGGGAAGTGATGATAACTCTTCACCGTAAGTGATAACGTTATGCGTATTTAAACTTTCTAATTTGTCTGGTAAAGAGTATTTATCTATATAATTTGTAGAGGCAAATAATGACATCTTCATTTCCCCCAGGTGCTTGATAACCAGATCAGCCTCATCAGGTCGGAATAAACGCACTGCAATATCAGCTTCACCTCGAGTTAAATTACTTGCATTAGATGAAACGTTTAGAACAAGGTTAATATATGGATATTTCTTATAAAATTCACCCAGAGCCGGTATTAAAATTTCCTGTCCCAGACCTTCAGGTACTGAGAGCTTAACAGTGCCTTTTGCCTTTTCATTTCCACTTTGCACATACCGTTTAATTTTTACTATGGAGTTTTGTATCTTAATAGATTGCTCATATATATATTTTCCTTCCTCTGTAAGAATCAGTCCTTTAACCGATCGTTGAAATAGTTTAATCCCTAGCTCAGATTCAATTGCATCAATATGTCTACCCACAGTTGGCTGGTTTGAATTCAACAACCTGGCAGCCGCTGTTAAGCTTCCGCTATCTGCAGCGGCTAAGAAATATCGTAATCCATCCCAGTCCATATTATTCATATTTGAATAGTATATAGTTGTTATTCGTTGTATACGATAAGTATTTGTATAGATATATTCTACAAACATTATCAAAAAGATCAGGTCTATGAATAAAAAATTAACTTTTCATGAAAAATCTACTGATATAACGCTTTCTAAAGAGGCCAAATTACAAAGTACGCAGCTGAATACAATTTTATTGATTGAGATGCAGATATATTTCAGCTGCCTACTTGGAAAGAGGCTGGCTTTTTATACAAAAAATGATGTGAAAGGTTGCTGGAAAGTAGATGATGAATTATTTGACAACATGCTCAATGACTCACAACAGCTTAATGATAATATTTTTATACGCTTCAATACGGTAATGACAAAAGATTGTCCTGTATCTGACTATGTAGGCCCCCCACCTGTAACGGACTTTAAAATAAATAACCAAAAGCCATATGTGCCTGACTGGTTAGTAATCGATTATAAAAAAGGTAATTGGCTAGGTGATTATGGATGGTCGGCAAGTGATCGGGGGATGTCAAATACAAAGCAGGTGAGAGGCGATGCTAAATAAGTGGAGTTGGAATAATAAAATGGTCGGTGATGTTGTTAATTTTTAACATGGGTGTCCTATTAATTTTTAACATGGGTGTCCTATTAGTATTGTTTAGTTGTTTTATTTTTATTAAGGCGGGTGTCCATTTAGTATTCTTACTAACTTCTTAATTTAGGTGTCTTGTTAGTAGTAATTAGTGTGATCAAATTAGTTAAAGAGATAAAGCAGCATTTAACACTGAACGCAATTCCTTATCATTAATGCCAGCACTGAGCACATCAAGTCTTGAACCATCTGGAGCAAACAAAACAAGAACAACAGAACCCACACCCTGTTGCCGAGTAAAAGCATGCCCCTGTGGGGTATTCACATCAACGGCCAAAAAATCGACCAATCCCTCATAATCTGAACGTACTGTATTGAGTAGCTCCATTGCTAGCATACCACCCACAGTATCCTTATCATGAGTCAGCACCAAAACAACCGAGCCCTGGCCTACTTTTGACAAGTCATCGCTGAACCCCTTTGGCAATAACATAAACGCAGCAACCAATATGACGCAGACAGTTAAAAGAATAACGAGATTAGTTAATCTGGCAAAACCATTTTGAGAATAAATCATACTGTTTTGAATCCTGTAATGATTTAAAGAAATGATTAAAGAAGCCTCCATCAAATTATACCTATACACAAATAAACAGATGTCAGAGAATAATACCCGCTTATATCGAGTGCACAGAACAGCTCAGGATAAGACTTAATTGAACAACCTGTCCATGTTTGACAAGTATAACCCACAGGCGTAGCTTTCTCACACACAAGGACTAAAAACAGAGAAAGGATTATCTATGCCAAAACCCCGTTACGCACAAGTTTCTCTAGAAGCGACCCCTTACTACCATTGTGTATCACGATGTGTGCGCCGAGCCTTCCTGTGTGGTCTTGATCCAAATACGGGTGAAGACTATGAGTATCGTCGAAAACTTATTGAAGATAAAATACTTGAATTAAGCGATATCTTTGCACTAGATATTTGTGCTTACTCTGTTATGTCAAACCATTATCACCTCGTATTACACGTTAATAAAGATAAGGCTTTGAACTGGTCGTTTGATGAGGTAATTACACGATGGCATAAATTATATAAAGGCAGTTTCATATCTCAAGCTTACCTAAAAAATGAATCATTACATCAATCTCAGATGAAACTATTAAAAGAGACGGTCTCTACCTGGCGTAAAAGGTTAATGGATATTAGCCAATTTATGTGGGTGTTAAATGAAGCTATAGCCAGAGGTGCAAACAAAGCAGATAACTGCACAGGGCGTTTCTGGGAAGGCAGATTTAAATCTCAGGCATTATTAGATGAAGCTTCAGTACTCACGTGTATGGCTTATGTCGACTTAAACCCAATACGTGCTGTTATGGCAGAAACACCCGAAACATCTCACTACACATCAATTAAACAAAGGGTAGGGCAGTTAAAGGCAAAGCATAAAAAACAACACCCCGCATCAAAGCTATTTAAGTTCGTAGGCAATGCCCGAGTTAACATGCCACAAGGCCTGTCATTTAAATTAAACGATTATATAAAACTGGTAGATGAAACCGGTCGCATTATGCGTGCTGATAAACGAGGTTTTATAAACAATAATACGCCACCTATATTACAACGCTTAAATATCGAACCTGAGAACTGGTTATATCTGACTAAAAACTTTGAAAGCAAATTAAAAGGGCTGGTGGGTTCGGTAACAAAATTAAAACAGGCGTGTATAAAACTCGGGTATGAACGAACACCGTGTTTAAGCAGCTGTAAAAACTATTTTACTTAAATAAATCTATAAATCGTAAATTCTATTACTTTCAATCTATGATTGAAATTCTTGTTGTCTAAAATTCTATAAATTTCGATAAAATCCTAAAAAACGGTATAAACGTAAATCATATAGGCTGTTCACTGCAATAACCTATTAGATAACTTGATGAGATGAGAAGAAATTAGGTTTTTTGTTTATATTAAAGTGGGTGTCCTATTTAGTTTAGACGGATAATTAAAATTGTAATTATTTTTAGTAGTATATTAAGGTGGGTGTCCTATTTGGTTTACTTGCTTGAAAAACTTTACATGGTACTAATGCTCTAACCCATGTTGGGTCTGGTAAGAGATAAATACCTTGTTCGAACGGCATTAAGAATGCTTTTAATTCTGTTTCATTTTTTATAACAAACACAGCATAACCATGCCACTCATACTCTTTAACGCTATTAAGTTTAATTTTGGTTATGTCTACTTTTAATTTTTCTTTATCTTTAGCGGCTTCAGTTGGGTTAAATGAACTGAGAAAAGGTACTGCGGAAAAAGCTAAACCAGTAAGTATGAATATAGTTAGTAATAATGTGAGTATTCTTTTATTCATAATTTTTACTGCTAACGCTTTGCTAAGGGGCTGCTAACCCAGTAGATAAAGTTTTTATTGTAGTCACTAGTAGTGTAACCCGAAAAAGGTACTGAAGTTAAGGGTTAGTAGTCCCGCTTGAGCTATTTGTTAGCTTTAATGGTTCTCTGTATAGTTCATATTTAGACTTGGACGTTCTTGATTGATAAAAATTAACCCACGGCATATGTTTTTTTACTATTCTAATTAGTTCATCTTTGTTATCTTTAGTAATGCATGCGCCAAAAATTACTTCTTTGACATTAGAACTACTAAATTCATAGACTCCATTTCCGCCATCTCTTGCAAGTTTTATGTAGCGAATTTCATTTTCATATGACCATTCTTTGGATTTTGTTGCTAATGTAGCTTCTAAAATCTTCTCATTATTTTCGATAGTGTTTTCAATGAATATTTCTGGTGATAGATTAGGGTAATTAGTTTTATATTTAACTTCAAGAGCCATCCCCATTTCAAAGTCAAATTCTTTTTCAAATTCGAAACCCACACAAAAGCCTTTATGGCTATTTGAATAATGAGACCACATTAAAGCTTGATCCCATTTCTCAGCAGCACTAAATATGCCATATTCATTTAGTACTTTATGAATATCTTTAGCGACCGAATTAGAATTTACAAACCGAATTAGTAGCTCTTTCTTTAAATTTCGCTTTTCAATATATTTAAGGTGATCAAATTTTCGTTTAATATAATTTTCAACATAATCTTGACGCTTCTTTAAGGTTTCTAAACCAACAAGTTGTGGTTTTGATTCGAATGGGTCATTAAATTCACTTGGTTTGGCAAAATATACTTCAGAATTAGTGAAAATATCATACCTATATTTTGATTCAAATGAACGATATTTATAAATCATATTTTTTAAGCTAACGCCCAGTTAAAGGGCTGATAACCCAGTAGTGAACTTTTGTTAATGTTAGTTTTGTAGTGTAACTCAATAATGTAATTCAAGTTACGGGTTATTAGTCCGTTTTGAACGCCTTGTTAGGTGCGGTTTATAATTTGGAGTCATTTTTCCCAATACTAAATTTGTTGCCACATGGTACTTGGCTTTTTTCACCACATAAGTGTACTGATTTTGTGTTATGTACTGGAAAGAATTGTGCCTGTTTATCTATAGCATAAATTAGTATCACTAGCCCACTGATAGTAAGAAATGTTATTACGGCCGATTCCATATTTAAAATTAACCATTCTGTTTTATTCTTTTTACCTAAAAGGCTAAAAGTTATTCTTATGTGTTGAAACCATGCAGTGATTATGTAAATAAATATCCCTTTCATTAAAGTCACCTAACGCTTATTAGACCCCAATAACGGGGTGTTATAACACCCCAAATATGGGGTATAACTCCACATATTCTGTGTAAGGTGTTGATTTAATTGATTCCTAAGTGCAGAAATACCCCAACAACCCCCCAATCCAAAACCACTCAAACAAAACCCTCTCTAACTTCCATGTCCACGTCTCCTTATTACGTATCAAGCACTCTCTACGAAGCACTATCGGCTCATCTTTTTACTTACCCACAACCAACATCTGCATCTGTTGATTAAACTTACCAACATTAAATTCACTACGCATAGTTCTCAAACAGCTAGCACATAAACAGTCATCATACTGACTGGCAATGAAGTCTCTATGTTCCTGTGTGAGGAGGGTGGTTTCGCACTGACAGTTTAATATATCGCCTGATTTACATTCGAAATGGGTCTGGCAGTGGGGGCAGGTTTTTTGTTCGTGTTTTGGCATTTATTTTTTTGCCACAGGCGTACGGAGTTTTTTTGAATTTTCTTTTGTTGAATGATCTGGTTTTTTCATTTATTTCGCTCCGTGATACTCGTGTGTCTAAAGTCGCTAGATCCCCGACACAAGCATTCGGGGATGACGATACTTATTTAGGTTGTTCATTTAACCGTAAAACTTTTACTTTATGTCTTTGGCCATAAAAAAGCCGGTTATTAAACCGGCTTAGTTATTACCCGCACTTACTATCACCACAATTCAAACAGGTCATACAACCATCCATCAAAATACTGGCTTTAGTATTACACTTCTTACATAACTGTGAACCGGCAGGGAAGCTAGTGCTGCTATCGTCATCACAGCTTTGTTCTGCACTGCTGTGCTTTTGTTCATAAGCAGCGCGTTTTTCGTTCATGATCTGTTGCTGGTGGTCACTGATGGCATCGTCTTTTATCATGCCGATCATTTTCATGTGTGATTCAATTGATTCACCAATTTCAGCCACTAATGAAGGCATAAACTTACCGCCTTTTTTGAAGTATCCGCCCTGTGGGTCGAATACCGCTTTTAGTTCTTCTACCAGGAAGCAGACATCGCCGCCTTTTCTGAATACCGCTGAGATAACTCGTGTAAGTGCAACCACCCATTGAAACTGGTCCATGCTTTTTGAGTTAATGAAAATCTCATAAGGCTGACGGGCTTCGTGGTCCGTGTCCTGGTTTAGAATCACGTCGTTTATGGTTACATATAATGCGTGTTCTGATAACGGGGTTTTAATTTTGTATGTAGAACCTAGTAACATCTCCGGGCGCTCTACATTTTCATGCATGATTTCACGTTCGGGTATGGCGGGTACTGCCGCTACTTCGGTCGCTTCATCTTCTTCTTTGACAACTTTGAATGCGACTATTTTTTTGTCGATTTTTGTGGCCATTGGCTTGTCCTGTTTTTCTGTGTTCATGTTATATTTTTTGTCGCAGAGGCGCGGAGTCACAGAGTGTTTATATTTAAAAAACGTTCTGTTTTTCCGTTGTTCTACGCCTTATCTCTTGTGTCAGTTATTACTGACTGACTAATTAGTTTATACATCCTGTACTCTGTGCCTCCCTGGCTTAATGTTCTGGGCTCTGTGTCAAATGCCTTTGCGTTTAGAATTTACCGTAATAACCTTCTTTCAAAGCATCGAATAAATTAGCAGCTGAGTGGGTCTCACCGTCGTAATCTATTTCTTCGTTGCCTTTTAGTTCTACGATTGAACCATCTTCCAGAGTGAACTGGTAAGTAGTGTTTTCTAAATCAGATTCTTTAACTAATACACCCTGAAAAACTTCCGGGTTAAAGCGGAATGTGGTGCAGCCTTTTAAACCTTTATCGTATGCGTATTCGTAGATGTTTTTAAAATCTTCAAACGGGTAGTCCGTTGGCACGTTTGCGGTTTTAGAAATAGATGAATCTATCCATAACTGCGCAGCTGCCTGAATATCTACATGCTGTTTAGGGTTTACGTCTTCAGACGAGATAAAGTAATCGGGTAATTTCTCTTCTTCGTTTTCACTGAACGGCATAGCTTTTGGGTTAATCATGGCGCGGTAAGCTAATAACTCAAATGAGAAAACATCTACTTTTTCTTTTGATTTTTTACCTTCACGAATCACGTTACGTGCATAGTGGTGTGCAAAGCTGGGCTCGATACCGTTACTGGCATTGTTAGCCAGTGATAATGAAATAGTGCCGGTGGGTGCAATTGAGCTATGGTGTGTAAAACGACAACCGTGTTCCGCCAGCTCTTCTGTTAACTCAGGGTTTACAGTGGCAACACGTTGCATATAACGGCTGTATTTTGCGTGTAATACTTTACCTTTAATGGTGTCGCCGGTTTTGTAACCGTCATCAATCATTTCAGGGCGTTTATATAACATAGCAGCCGTGACATCGAAGTCCTCTTCCATAATTGGCGCCGGGCCTTTTTCTTTAGCCAGTTCCAGACCAGTTTGCCAGCCTTGCATGGCCATTTCTTTGGTGACTTTTTCTGTGAAGGTTAATGACTCATCAGAACCATATTTCACGCCCATCATCGTTAGAGTAGAGCCTAAACCCAGGTAACCCATACCGTGACGACGTTTGCTTTCAATTTCATCACGTTGTTGTGGTAGTGGCAGGCCGTTAATTTCTACTACGTTATCTAACATACGGGTAAAGATGCCGACCGTTTCTTTATAAGAATCCCAGTCAAATTTTGCTTTTTTAGTGAACGGGTCTTTAACAAAACGTGTCAGGTTAACAGAGCCTAACAGGCAACTACCGTAAGGCGGTAATGGCTGCTCACCACAGGGGTTGGTTGCACGAATGTTTTCGCAGAACCAGTTATTGTTCATTTCGTTAACTTTATCGATAAGAATAAAACCCGGCTCTGCATAGTCGTATGTAGAGGCCATAATGCTGTCCCATAAACGACGGGCTGGCACAACGCGGGTAATCTGGCAGGCAGTTAAACCTGTGTCATTAGTGACGTAATCACCCTTAACCGGCCATTCGCGCCAGATGAATTTGCTAGCATCTGTCAGGTCCATGCCATCTTGTGCGCATTCTTTAGAAGTAACAGGAAAAGCCAGTGGCCATTCACCGTCATTTTTTACCGCTTCTACAAAATCAACAGTGATTAATAATGATAAGTTGAACTGACGTAAACGACCGTCTTCACGTTTGGCTTTTATGAAATCAAATACATCGGGATGGCCTACATCAAATGTGGCCATCTGTGCGCCACGACGGCCACCTGCAGATGATACGGTGAAACACATTTTGTCGTAGATATCCATAAACGACAAAGGGCCAGACGTGTATGCACCGGCACCCGATACATAACCACCTTTAGGGCGCAGGGTAGAGTACTCATAACCAATGCCACAACCGGCTTTAAGTGTCAGGCCAGCTTCGTGTACTTTTTCAAGTATGCCGTCCATAGAGTCTTCGATAATGCCAGACACGGTACAGTTAATGGTTGAAGTAGCGGGTTTGTGCTCCTGAGCACCCGCATTAGAAATAATACGCCCAGCAGGGATAGCGCCATGACGCAGAGCCCATAAGAACTTTTCGTGCCACTTAACTTTTAACTCATCAGTGGTTTCTACATCAGAAAGGGCTTTTGCAACACGCTCGAAGCTTTCATCAACGTCGTTATCTACTGCTTCGCCTTCTTTGGTTTTTAATCTATATTTGGTATCCCAGATATCCAGGGATGCTTCTTGATAAGGAACGTCGTTGATATTGTTTGGTACAGCCTGCAGTTGCGGTGCGCTCATTCATTTTATCCTTATTATTTTATCTTTTAATCAATCTAAATTGTCGCCATCTGAGCAAAAAACGCATCGTAGGGGGGTGTTTTTAGCTCACATAATGATTAAGTTGTATTAGCAAGTCATTATGCTTATGTTGTGGTCTTTGTATAAATTAACACAAGATGTAGTGGTTTCAAACGAAGATTTTATTTCTGGATGGGGATAAGTTGTGGGTAATTTTGTATAAAGTCTGGCATAGCTCGATACAACAAGCTTTGCGGGGTTTTTAAGAAAATTCAAAAAAATCATGAATTATCGATAAACGGTAGTATGTTGTGTCTACCTGTTTTGCAGGCACTATATGTAGTGGTTATGGATTGAACAGTTTTTTAGCGAAAGTTATAAAGTTTAAAAGGAATTCTTAGAGTCTATTACTTATAAAGTCACTACAAAACGGACTTACGTAAGATTGACAAAATCGGCGAAAAGTAAATTGCATAGAACTACTGACTGAACGAGATTATCTACTGGAACAGAGTAGACCTCGCTTTTTGAGCTCTGTCCTCTGTGGTAATTCCGATCTGATTGGTGGTGCTATGAACGACTTCGCTCAGCTCTTGATGGCATCAAACAGGGGACAGAGCGCCAAAAATCGGCGGTCTGTCCCCGAGGGAGATGTTCCATGGCAGTGTGCTTTCTTAGTTAGGGTTCTGACTATCCATAACTAAGGCAGCATAATGCCGCGAATCGTGAAGTACATCATTGCGGCCATTAAACCGGTTGCGGGTACGGTAATAACCCAGGCTGCGGCAATTTTAACTAACTGAGAACGTTTAACTAACTCATGTTTATAAAGTTTACGTAATTGATTACGCTCTTTTTTAGTTAACTCGGCTTTTGCTGAGTGTTTCTTCAGTTGCTTAAGCATAAAGCTCTTTTCTTTTAATGGGGCTTTTTTAAAGTCATTTAAAAAGACTTCTATGACCTCTTCGTCCTGCTCATCATGGTGGGCTTTAATTTCTTCTACCATGGTTGAATGGCTGGTTTTCAGGTATTCACGTAAGAATCCAACACCAAATACACCACCCACTGCAATATGAGTTGAGCTAACGGGTAAACCTAACTGACTAGCGATAATAACGGTAATAGATGCTGCCATGGCAATACTGAAAGCGCGCATTTGATCTAGTTCGGTTATTTCAGTACCGACGGTGCGAATCAGTTTCGGGCCATATAAAGCCAGACCCAGTGCGATGCCTACTGCGCCAATCATCATTACCCAGGTGGGTATAGTTGCTTTCGTTGATACACCACCTTGCATAATGGCATCGTTAATTGCCGCAAGTGGACCAACTGCATTTGCCACATCGTTAGCGCCGTGTGCAAAACTTAACAAAGCAGCAGCAAAAATTAAGGGGATAGTGAACAGTTTATTTACACCGTCTTTGTCATTGGAGTGGTTATCAGCCTGACTGGCAATTAACGGTTTAACAATAAAGTAAATGGCAATCGCAATACATATGCCTATACCCGCAGCGGATAAGAAATCTACTTTAACCAGTTTCTTCAAACCTTTTAAAATGAGGTAGGTTGAAAATGCCCAGGCCATAATAGACACCAGTATTGGCACTATCTTTTTGGCCGACTTAATCATTTCGGTTTTATAAGTGATGGTTCGTTTTATGGTGAAGAGGAAGAGGGCGGCAATCAGGCCTCCTAATAAGGGAGAGATGATCCAGCTGGCTGCTATCTGGCTCATCTTCATCCAGTTAGCTATTTCAAAACCGCCTGCTGCTATGCCTGCACCTAATACACCGCCTACTATAGAGTGGGTTGTTGAAACCGGCGCACCAACTGCAGTGGCCAGATTAAGCCATAATGCACCGGATAAAAGTGCCGCCATCATCAGGTAAATAAAGGTGCTTGAATCGGCAATTAAACTCGGGTCAATAATGCCTTTTTTAATGGTGCTAACAACTTCACCACCGGCGATTAATGCGCCGGCTGCTTCAAATATAGCCGCAAGAAAAATGGCGCCGGTCAGGGTCAGAGCTTTTGAGCCAACCGCCGGGCCAACATTATTAGCTACATCATTCGCGCCGATGTTCATTGCCATATAACCACCAATCATGGCGGCGGCAATCAGTAAATATCCGTTTTGAATATCACCTATTGTCGCGCCAGTAACCAGCATAATAGCGAGAATAAATACCATCGCTATCGCAAGGCGTAATGATTCACCTCGGCCCTTAAGGATTGCATTGTCTATACGTTTAACATCTTTAAATTCCAAAGGGGATTACCTCACGTAGTAGTGATTTGCTGGGTGGATTTCTGGAGCTGAGTTTGTGCTTTTATTTGTTTTCAAATTCTTTACAATTTCATTACAAAAATATGACGAACTAGATTTCGCGAATAATAAACGTGAAGTGTTGAAAAGTACAAGTTTCTTTTTAGATAATTAGAAGTTTTTTAATATAGATTAACTTTGTTGCTGTTTAAATAAGTGTGTGTTGGGTTGTCTAAACAGGTTTGGGAAAGAAAACGTTGAGTTTTAGGGCGTTGGATTACAGCCTTCCCACGAATGACCGTTTAATGACAGATGGGAGTAGCAGTGATTCTGTATCGGAGTAAATTTAAGCCACTGTTTCAAGTCTGCTTACTGGCGCTCAGGGCGATTAAGTTAATAACGGTAATATATCAGTCGGGCTTTCCACCGTGTAATCAGCGCCCCAGTCATTGATGTTTTCCCAGTCTCCAATATAACCGTAATTGGCAACCACGGTGCGCATACCCGCATTGGCTCCAGCCTGTATGTCGCGCAGGGCATCACCAATATAAATACAGTTCTCTGGTTTACTGTCTGCCTGTTTGCAGGCCAGGTACATGGGTTCCGGGTGAGGTTTACGGTTCTTTGTGGTATCGCCACTGATAATGCAGGCGGCGCGCTCACTTAAGCCAATTTGAGACATTAACGGGTCAGTTAACCAGCCGGGTTTATTGGTGACCACACCCCAGCGCATTTGCTGGCTTTCGATATGCTCGATAAGCTGCAACATGCCGGGAAATAAAACGGAATCGATACACAGTTTGTCTTCGTAAATTTCCAGATAGCGTTTTTTCAAGCGTTCGATTGTGGCTTCATCCTGCAGATCAGGAAAACCTAACTGCACTAATGCGGCACTGCCATTAGAAACCACCGGGCGGATGTGTTCAAAACTTAAAAGTGCATCACCTTCTTCTGTTAGCAAAACATTAAGTGCATTTGCCATATCCGGTGCGGTGTCTATTAAGGTGCCATCCAGATCAAATAAAACCGTATTAATTTTGCTCATATGTAATAACTATTCAGCAGGTGACAGGTAATGGCACATGTAATTTACATCAACATCTTTGCCGAGTTTATATTGACTGGTTAATGGGTTAAAACTCAAACCGGTAATGTTTTTAAGCTGTAAATCGGCCTGACGTGACCATTCATCTAACTCGGATGGTTTAATGAACTTGGCATATTCATGTGTGCCTTTAGGTAACATTTTTAATAAATACTCGGCACCCACAATGGCAAACATATAAGCCTTGGGATTACGGTTAATGGTTGAGAAGAAAACCGAACCGCCGGGTTTTACCAGGGTATGGCAGGCTTTAATAACGGATGACGGGTCAGGCACATGCTCTAACATTTCCATGCAGCTAACGGCATCAAATGAGTGAGGCTGTTGTTCAGCTAATTCTTCTACGGTAATTTGCTGGTAGTTAACCTCTACATCACTTTCCATCGCGTGAAGTTTAGCGACGGATAAGGGGGCTTTACCCATATCTATAGCAGTAACATCTGCGCCCAGATTTGCCATGCTCTCAGATAAAATACCACCACCGCAGCCTACATCCAGCACGCGTTTGCCGTTTAACTGAACTCGCTCATCGATAAAGTGTAAACGTAAGGGATTTATTTCATGCAGGGGTTTAAATTCACCATGCTGGTCCCACCAGCGGTTAGCGAGTTCTTCAAATTTGGCAATTTCTGCCGGATCTACGTTTAATGTGTTCATGGTGTTTAAATCGTCTTAATCTTTAAATTAGGGTGTTTTAGGTCATTACTTATTCAGTTGTGCTTATTTTATCATTCCACAACTGACATTTTTGTAATATTTCCTGTTCGTCGAGGGTGGTTAACTCGCGGTCTTTTAATAAGTGGCGGCCCGCTACCCAGACATCACTAACCTGTTCACGGCTGCTGCTGTAGATCAGGTTGGCTACCGGGTCATAAACCGGGCTCATTTCCAGGCTGGAAAAATCTACTGCAATAATATCTGCATGTTTGCCAATTTCCAGACTGCCGATTTGCTGGTCAAGGCCAAGGGCTCTGGCACCATTGATGGTTGCCATGCGTACTGTTTGCATAGCGCTGAGGGCACTGGCATTCTGGCTAACACCCTTGGCCAGTAAACTGGCGGTGTGCATTTCACCTAACATGTTTAAATCGTTATTACTGGCGCTACCGTCGGTGCCTAATGCAACATTAATACCTGCATCCATTAATTTAGTTAGCGGACAAAATCCACTGGCCAGTTTTAAGTTTGATTCAGGACAATGTACAACATGGCTTCCGGATTCAGCTAACAAAGTTATCTCTTCATCTGTTACCTGGGTAAGGTGCACGGCCATTAAATTTGGTGAAACCAGGCCCAGATCATTAAGTCTTTCTAAAGGACGTTTGCCATACTGTTTTATAGATTGTTCAATTTCATCTGCGGTTTCGTGCACATGAATATGCACTGGCAAATCCATCTCATCCGCCAGTACACGTATGCGACTTAAGGCATCATCAGACACGGTAAACGGAGCATGGGGTGCAAACGGTGTGTGAATCAGGCTATCACTGCGAAAGTGGTCTCTTAACTCAAGGCCCTTATCGATATACTCATCCGCATTGCTTGCCCAGGCACTGGGGAAATCGATGGCGATTAAACCAATGCAGGCACGTATGCCGATATCTCTGGCAAGGCGTGCAGTGACTTCCGGAAAGAAATACATATCGTTAAAGCAGGTGGTGCCGCTGCGTAACATTTCGGCAATGGCCAGTTGCGTGCCATCATGCACGAACTCATCACTTACCCATTTAGCTTCAGCGGGCCATATATGTTCGTTTAACCATATATCCAGAGGCAGGTCATCAGCCATGCCTCTAAACAAACTCATCGGGCTATGTGTGTGGGCATTAATTAAACCCGGCATTATCATATGCTGCTTATATGTTTTTTCGATGGTGGCTTTATATAACTCACTAGCTTTAGCGCTGGGTAATATATCACTGATGCGCCCGTCATCAATTACAACGCAATGGTCATGCAATAGTGGATCGGATTCGCTAACCGGTAAGATCCAACGTGCATGTAGAATAGTGTCAACAGATTTCATGGGCCGAAAGATAACATAAATTTTAAGCTTAAAAGACTGTTTTTACTGATAAATAGTGGTATAAATAGCTCACTTTAAAGAATCAGTTGTACGACATGCTTTAAATCAAGCTATTTAATTGTAGGTTTTTAAACAAACTGATTGTCAGCGCCGATATTTTATTCGGTGGAAAATTAGTGCGTTTCATACCACTTTCTACATTCATAGCCTACACTTTGCATAGACTTTTAACTGGTCAATTTAAGACTAAATACAAAATTAAACAAAAATATATAAATAATGGAGAAATAATATGCAGTCATTAAAACTGGGTCGAGTCATTCCTGTGGTAGCGTTAAGTGCTTTATTAGCATTTACAGCAGGTTGTAACCCGAAGGTTTCCCGTGTTGATACTAATGAAGTTACGGATTTAAGCGGAAAATGGAATGACACGGATTCAAGACTGGTATCCCGTGAAATGATTGATGATGTTTTAAGTCGTCGTTGGTTAGCAAAATTTAATCGCTCAAAAGGTAAAGTGCCAACGGTTATTGTCGGTACAGTTCGTAACCTGAGTCATGAGCATATCAATACTCGTACATTTATTCGTGATCTTGAAAAAGAGTTAATTAACTCTGGTGAAGTTGAGTTTGTTGCGTCTGCATCAGAGCGTGACGAAGTGCGTTCAGAGCGTCGTGATCAGGATTTAAATGCGAGTGAAGCAACACGTAAAGCAATGGGTAATGAAGCCGGTGCTGATTTCATGTTGAAAGGTACAATTAATACAATCGTTGATGCAGCGGGCGGTTCTCAGGCGCGTTTTTATCAGGTTGATTTAACGTTGATTGACCTTGAAAGCAACCGTAAAGTTTGGGTTGGACAGAAAAAAATCAAGAAAACTGTTGAAAAGAGTGGCTGGAGTTTATAACTCTGAGGACACCATTCAGGTATGAGTGATAAGGGTCAGGGAAGACCTGCATTTTAGTGTTTTTAAAATGGCAAAAAGCCATAAAAACAAAATTAGATAAATTTAGAAAATGATTAAATCCACACTATCAGGAACAGGCTGTGGCCTGAATAACTAAAACAACAAAAGAGGATTTACCTAATGAGTATTCGACTACTCGGTCGTATGGGTGCTGTGCTGGCTGCCCTGACTATTTTAACACTACAGGGCTGTGCTACTTCAGCTGATAAAACACGTGGTATGCGTCAGATGATGGAATTAAATCGTCATGACCTTGCTTTAATAGAAGCAGAAAAGCACCTTGCAAGTGAAGTTGAAGGTGTAATGGAAAATATGAACGTGGGTCTTTTACGACGTTTAAATAAAGATTATAAAGGCAGTAATGAGGCCTTCAACATAGCTAAAGAAAAAATCTCTGAACTGTACTCAACGTCTATTTCTGAACAGGCAGGTGCGGCTATAACCAATGATGAAAGCATTAGCTTTCAGGGTTATAAGTTTGAGCAGGTATTAGTTCATTTATATATGGCCGCCAACTATTTATCCATGGGTGATATTGATTCTTCTCGTGTAGAGCTGCTTCAGTCACAGGTAAAAATGGATGAATGGGGTGAGCCAAAAGATGAAACACCGTTTATGCGTTATTTCTCTGGCATTATGTTTGAAATGTTAGGTGAAGAAGATACAGCAACGGTTTCATATAGAAAAGCAGTTGATGCGTATAGAAATACTAAAGAAAAACATGGTTTAAATGTACCGGCTACTCTTAAGCATGACCTGTTAAGAATGCTTGCCAGAATGAAATTATGGGGTGAGTATAAAGATTATAAAAACCAGTTTGGTTTACCAAAATACAAAGCACCTAATACCAAAGGTATGGGTGAGTTAATTGTGTTATTTGGTAATGGTCTTGCGCCTCAGCGTGAAGAAAAAGTATTTCAAACTTTTGCTCCAGCATTGGCTTTAAATATAAAAGTGGCGGTTCCTGATTATCCAAACCCACCGGTTGTTTTAAATAAGGTTCGTTTAAATATTGATGATAAATACTACCCGTTAGAAATTGTATCAAATATTGATGGCCTGGCTCGTGCCGCTTTATCTGAGGATATGCCAGGTATTACAACACGAGCTATTGCTCGTGCGGTTATTAAGAAAAAAGCCGAAGAAGAAGCGGGTAACCAGGGTGGATTCCTCGGTCAGTTAGCGATGATGGCAGTTAATCATGGTACTGAGATTGCAGATACTCGTTGCTGGAATACATTACCGCAGGAATTTGAAATGGCGCGTGTTTTCCTTCCGCAGGGCGAGCATGAAGTTAAAATTGAAGTGGTTGGGCCAACGGGTGTAGTAGTTGATACGATTAAACGTAAAGTGAAAATCAAGGCAGGTGCTAAATCGGTTGTCAGTAAACGTTGGACAGCTCCTGAAGCTCTAGCGGTTCCAATGCAGCAAGTTGGTGGCCAGACAGCTTCCGAAGCTGCTGAAGCACCTGCAGCGACACCCGCTACACCTCAGTCTTAATATTTAATTTGATGGGTTCATTCAAGTTATAATGAACCCATCTCATTAAGGTTTAATCTTGATAAGTTTATATATTGGCAATGTTGAATAATGGAATTATTAACACATGAATAATAAAAGAAAATTAATGACGGGCCTGTTAACAGGTTTGTTTTTTATTTCTAGCTCGTTAGCTGCAGAACCAAAACCGGACTGGGTTGAAGGTGATGCGGGATTTTATCCAAATGAAAAATACATGACGGCTACCGGTTCAGCCTCTAATGCGGAGCTGGCTAAAAATAGAGCGCTTGGAAATTTAAGTAAAATTTTTGAAACGCATATTAAAGAATCCTCGACGACCCGATCCGATACAAATGTATCAGTTAATAATGGCTCGGAAAGTTTTACAAAAAAACATCATCTCGCACAACAGATTCAGGTTCGCACCGATAAAATTATTAATGGCGCGCGTATTGCTGAAACCTGGAAAGATAGCAGTTTATTTACCTATCATTCTCTTGCAGTACTGGACAGGGTTCAGGCGGGTAATAATATTAAAAGTGAAATGTCACGCATCGACAGTGAAACACAGGTGATGTTAAATCGTAGTAAAACAAATGGTGATGTTCTGTTTTCATTATCAGCTTTAGATAAAGCGGTTGCCTTACAGTTTGAGCGTCAGACATTACAGAAAACACTTAAAGTAATTGATACCCGTGGTAAGGGTTCGCCTGCAAAATGGAACCTGGCAGAACTGAAAAGCAAGTTAGAAAACAAGCTGCAAAAACTTGAAATTGGCACAGCGGTTGATAGCGACCCTATTGGAAAGTTAAATCAGTCACTTAAATCAGCGATGGGTAATGCGGGTTTTCCAGCAGGTAATGGTTCATCGTCATTTACGCTCGTAGCTAACCTGGATGTACAGGACCTGGGATTTAGACAGGGCTGGTACTGGTTAAGGGGTAAGTTGAGTGTGAAAATGGTCGAAGCCGATGGGCGTATCCGTGGTCGTAAGCAATGGTCATTAAAAGTATCTGCACTACAGCATAATGATGCTGAAAGTCGTTTAATGAGTCAGGTAAGTAAAAAGTTAAATGCAGAACTCAAACCCGCTATTCTAGAATTTGCAACTGGCGTAAATTGATAATGCCTATGAATATAAATATTAGCTTGAATAGTTTGCGGTTAAAAATTATTGTTATTTCATTTGCTTCTTTAATTATGTTTTCCTGTGCACATACACAGGATAATAAGTTCAGTGATAAGAAGCTCACTCAATGTGTTTCACCTAAAGCTGAAGTTTGTACTAAAGAGTATAAACCTGTGTGTGGTTTTGAAACAGATGGTAACTACAGAACGTTTTCAAATGCCTGTATGGCATGTTCTGTTGCTGAGATAAATGCTTATGATGATGGTGTCTGTAAATAACAATTGATACTGCTTTTACGATAATATAAAACCCCATTATTGACGAAACATTGTTTATTGTTGTTTCGTCAATAATGGGGTTTTGTTTTTTATAGAGCCAGAAAAATAGGCCAGAAACTAATGTTTATCTAACTAAACCTTTATTTAATTAACGTTTATCTATTGGTACATAATCACGTTGTTGCGCACCAACATAAATTTGACGAGGTCGACCTATACGTTGTGACGGGTCGGATATCATTTCACTCCAGTGAGCTACCCAGCCAACAGTTCTGGCAATAGCAAACATAACTGTAAACATATTTGCAGGAATGTTTAATGCTCTGTAAATAATGCCCGAGTAATAATCTACATTCGGATATAGTTTTCTTTCTATGAAATATTCATCTTTTAATGCAACTTCTTCAAGTCTGCTGGCAAGTTCAAGCAGTGGGTTGTGATCGTCAGAGAGTTCAGCAAGTACTTTGTGGCACATTTCACGAATAAGCGTAGCACGTGGGTCAAAATTACGATAAACACGATGGCCGAAGCCCATTAAACGGAAAGGGTCGTTTTTATCTTTTGCTTTGGCAATGTATTTATCAATATTAGATACGTCGCCAATTTCTTCAAGCATTTTGAGCACGGCTTCATTGGCTCCACCATGAGCAGGGCCCCATAAAGAAGCGATGCCTGAGGCAATGCAGGCAAATGGGTTAGCCCCTGAGCTTCCGGCTAAACGTACAGTTGATGTACTGGCATTTTGTTCATGGTCTGCATGTAAAATAAATAACAGGTTCATGGCTTCAATTGCTGTTTTACTAGGTACGTATTCTTCACAGGGTGTTGCAAACATCATATGTAAAAAATTACCGCAATAATCCAGGTCATTTCTTGGATACATAATCGGTTCGCCAACATTATGCTTGTAACAGGCAGCGGCTATGGTGGGTATTTTTGCAATCATTCGGTGTGCAGAAATTTCACGATGACGTGGATCATGAATATCCAGAGAGTCATGATAGAACGCTGACATTGAGCCGGTAACACCGATCATAATTGCCATTGGGTGTGCGTTATAATGGAAACCATCAAAGAACGTTCGCATGGTTTCTCGAATCATTGTATGTTGTGAAATAATGCTTTCAAATTCTAATAATTCTGTGCGTGAAGGAAGCTCTCCATACAGTAACAGATGAGCAACTTCTAAAAAGTTACTATTGGCAGCGAGCTGTTCTATCGGGTAACCCCGGTAACGTAATATTCCTTTCTCGCCATCAATATAGGTAATTGAACTTGTGCAGCTGGCGGTAGATACAAAACCAGGGTCATAAGCTAATAAGCCTTTTTCTTTATACAGAGCAGTAATATCAAGAGCAGAAGGACCGTCTGTGCCCGTTACCAGGTTAAGGTCGACAGAATCGCCGGTTGTAGAATTGCTTAAACTGAATTTATCCGTCATTATTTAAACCCTTCTAGAATTGGAATGTTAAACATTTATATTTATATGAATAGGGGATTATAGAACAGAAAGTGATGATTAGAAATGCAAGTATTGCCCTTTATTCAAAGTGTTAGTGATACCTGCAAATTTCCCCAAACTCTATTGTATGGTTTTAGCGACAACCCCTGCTGAAGCGGTTTCGCCCACCACATATAGTATCCATAGGGTGTGCTTCTTTAATTTCTTCGATTTTTGCAGGTGCCGGTTTTGGCTTTACAGGTTTTGTTGTTTTTTCAGGTGATTTCTGTTTCTTTGTTGCCTGTCTGTTGTTTACCTGGCTTTGTTTTTTAAGTGATTTGTTTGAAGCTTTAGTGCTTTTTACCTTTATTTTTTTAGTTTTTACGGGTGATGTTTTTTTAATTACCGGGGGTGAAACTTTAATTTTTGGCTTAGTGGGTGATTTAGTTGCTTTTTTAACGGGTAAAATAATAGCAGTTTTTGCTTTTTCTTCTTTAGTTATATATTGATTTTGAAGTTGTTTAAGTTCGTCTTCAACCCGTGCAATTTCAGCATCAGCACCGGGGATGTTACCGCGAGCGGCTTTGCGTAATAGTTTTAATGAACGAGTTAGGCTTTTGTTAACGCCTGTACCTTCTGAGTACATTTGTCCGAGTAAAAATAGTGCTTCACCTTCATTAAAATGCGCGTCATTTTTTAAATCTTTTAACCATTTAATATGTTTGTCGTTAAAACCTGATTTCTTTATGTCCAGATAGGTTAAGCGATTACTTGCGGGTTTGTAATTTTGACGTTTGGCTTTTTTGTACCAGCTAGTGGCTAATACCGGACTCTGATCGACTCCTGATCCGGTTTCATACATTAAACCCAGTTTAAACTGTGATTCTGCATTTCCACGTTTTGCCATTTGCTTTTGAAATAGAAATACGGATGCAGATGAGTCGTATGTATCAGCATGACTATTTGAATTAATACAAAAGAGTAATAAGCTTATGGGTAAGAGCAGAGTTTTAATGTTCATTTTTATGTTTAAACTAATGATTCAGGCTACTTTGGGCAGAGCTAAGTTAAAATTATCGTCTTTATTTTAGTACTATAGCCTTTATTGGCGTGAGTTTAAATCACCCATTTAAACGATTCATCTGGGAATTTTTCTTGGATTTTATTTAATGGGATTATAAATGGTGTGTCTAATTGTTGTGAATTTCATGTAAAATACATAAATTGGCCTTTAGGTAGGCGCTTACGGCATGTTGTAAAAGACTGCACATATTTAAAATAGAGCTATTTTTGGAAAACCCTAAAAGCTTGAACTACAATGAGAGTATGGCATGAGTGATCATGAATCTGACTGGGATTTAAATGACGGTCTGGCAGTAGAAGAAGCCAAACCTAAATTGAAACCTCCTAAGAAATACAAGGTCGTATTATTAAATGATGATTACACACCAATGGAGTTTGTGGTGCAGATACTGTCCAAGTTTTTTAAAATGAACGAGGAACAGGCAACACAGATTATGTTATTGGTGCATACCAAAGGTGAGGCTGTTTGTGGTGAATTTAGCTACCAGATAGCTGAAACTAAGGTAGAGCAGGTGAATGATTATTCCAGACAGCATCAGCATCCGTTGATGTGCACAATGGAAGAAGCATAAACTTTTAGTAATCATCTATTTAGCTATTCGTGTTTAAAACACGGTTAATAGCTCGGGATGCAGGCTGGTGATTTTTGCCAGTTATAAATTGATAAAAGTGGCCGGGCCACGACGTTGGCTCTCCACTCATAACTATGAGGCGATGTTATGTTGAGTAAGGAGCTAGAGGCTTCACTAAACGTCGCGTTTAATGAAGCACGCAATAAGCGGCATGAGTATATTACAGTTGAGCATTTACTATTGGCTTTACTGGATAACAGCAGTGCTAATTCAGTATTAAAAGCCTGTGGTGCCGATCTGTTACGCCTTAAGGGCGAACTTTCACTGTATCTGGATGAAAACACCCCTGTTTTTCAGGAAGATCAAATTGGTGAGGTTCAACCCACTTTAGGGTTTCAGCGTGTTCTTCAACGTGCCGTATTCCATGTTCAGTCATCGGGTAAAAAAGAAGTTACCGGGGCTAATGTGCTGGTTGCTATTTATGGTGAGCAGGAATCACAGGCAATTTATCTGTTACATCAACAGGACGTAAACCGACTCGATATAGTTAATTACGTCTCCCATGGTATTTCTAAAATATCTGATGATGAAGGCCCGGCTGATATAGATCCGTCTGTTGATGATATGGGTGAAACTGAAAATCAGCCATTAGACAAATACGCTGTTAATCTTAATGTTAAAGCCATGCAAAACAAGATCGATCCGTTAATTGGTCGAGATGCTGAAGTTGAGCGCATGGTGCAGATTTTATGTCGTCGACGTAAGAATAATCCTTTATTAGTGGGTGAAGCAGGTGTGGGTAAAACAGCCATTGCTGAAGGCCTGGCGAAAAGGGTAGTTGATGATGAAGTGCCTGAAATACTTAATGGTTCGACGATTTATTCCCTTGATCTTGGGGCACTGGTTGCCGGAACAAAATACCGTGGTGATTTTGAAAAACGCCTGAAAGGTGTGCTCAAGCAACTTTCTGATGACCCGGGTGCGATTTTATTTATTGATGAAATTCATACCATTATCGGTGCAGGTTCTGCTTCTGGTGGGGTAATGGATGCATCTAACCTGATTAAACCGATGTTAGCCTCTGGTGAGCTTAAATGTATTGGTTCTACGACTTATCAGGAGTTCCGTGGCATTTTTGAAAAAGACCGTGCTTTAACGCGTCGTTTCCAGAAAATTGATGTTGAAGAACCAAGTGTGACTGATACGGTAGAAATTTTGCGTGGTCTCAAACCGCATTATGAAGAACACCATAATGTGAAATATAGCCTTAACGCGCTTAAATCGGCTGTTGAGTTATCCAGTCGTTATATGATGGATCGTTTCTTACCTGACAAAGCGATTGATGTAATCGATGAGGCGGGTGCATATCGCAATATGAATAATAAAGACGGTAAGTCTAAAAATATCAATGTGAATGATATTGAAAACATTATTGCAAAGCTGGCGCGTATCCCAGCAAAAACGGTGTCCTCTACCGATACAACCGTGCTTAAGAACTTGAAACGCAACCTGAAGTTAGTTGTTTTTGGTCAGGATGAAGCGATTGATAGCATGTCTGATGCAATCAAGATGTCCCGTTCTGGTTTAGGTAATCCGGATAAACCCGTTGGTTCGTTCCTGTTTGCAGGGCCAACTGGTGTTGGTAAAACCGAAGTGACCAAGCAGTTATCAAAGGTTATGGGCATAGAATTTATCCGTTTTGACATGTCCGAGTATATGGAGCGTCACACGGTTTCTCGTTTAATTGGTGCGCCTCCGGGTTATGTTGGTTTTGATCAGGGTGGCTTATTGACCGATTCTGTAAACAAGCACCCGCATTGTGTGCTGTTGTTAGATGAAATTGAAAAGGCTCACCCGGATGTATTTAATCTGTTATTGCAGGTTATGGATCACGGTACGCTAACCGATACTAATGGTCGAAAAGCAGATTTCCGTAATGTTGTTTTAATAATGACAACGAATGCGGGTGCGCAGATGATTAGTCGTCGCTCTATGGGTTTCACTGAGCAGAATAATGAAACAGACGGTATGGAAGAATTAAAGCGTATGTTTACGCCGGAATTCCGCAATCGTCTGGATGGTATTATTCAGTTTAAACCGCTTGATGAACGTACTATTACCAATGTAGTCGATAAGTTTATTATTGAGCTAGAACACCAGCTTGAGCAGAAGAAGGTGACTATGCATGTTGATAACAGTGCACGGAACTGGCTGGCTGTGAAAGGTTATGACCCCAAAATGGGTGCTAGACCAATGGCTCGTGTTATACAGGAGCACCTCAAGCGTGTGCTTGCTGATGAGTTGTTATTTGGTCGTCTGGCTAAGGGTGGTGAGGTTAAAGTGAGCCTTAATAAATCGACTGATGACCTACAGATAGAGGTTCAGGAAAAAGAGACGGTAGAAGAAGGGCAATAAATCTAAATAACGTCAAAAATGGTGATATTTCTGTTTTTGGCGTTTTTCTTTAATGCCCAACCAATAAAAAAGGCCGTGTAATGATTACACGGCCTTTTTTACTGGGAATTTGATGATTTACTTTTCGCGGTAAACAATACGACCTTTTTCCAGATCATACGGTGTCATTTCAACCGTTACTTTGTCGCCAGTCATTATACGAATATAGTGCTTACGCATGCGTCCTGAAATATGGGCCGTAACAACGTGACCGTTTTCAAGTTCTACACGGAACATAGTATTTGGCAAGGTCTCTAAAACCGTGCCGTCCATTTGTAATGCTTCTTCTTTTGCCATTAAGCTCTTCTCATCGATATAACTTGATAAATAATGCGGCCCAATTATCAATAATTTGAGATATTAAGCAAGCGCTTTAAGTGTTTTTTGCAAATAAGAGGCTTATTTAGTTCGATTTATAATATTCTGCGGCCTTATCGCTTAATTGTGGTAGAAAAAGTAATGGATCTACCAATGTCTGATTAGCAATAATTGCAAGGTGTAAATGGGGGCCGGTAACCCGCCCGGTTTCACCAACGGTTCCAATAATCTGACCTTTTGTTATTTTATCTCCGGGTTTAACATTAATGGTGTGCATGTGGGCATAGAGGCTAATTAAACCCTGACCATGATCCAGATAAACCATATTGCCACTAAAGAAGAAATCACCTGACTCTGTTACCGTGCCAGATTCAACGGCTTTTATCGGTGTGCCCTGAGGTGCGGCAATATCGAGTCCGGAATGTGGGCGTCTTGGCTGTTGATTAAAAAAACGTCGTAATCCAAAGATACTTGAAATACGCCCATCAACCGGAGTAGTGAAATCCGCCTGTGTTGCGTCGGCTAACCAGTTCTTCTTTGCTATGGCTTTGCGTTTTTTTTCACTGAGTATGCGCGACATATCTTTTTCGTATGGGTTTACTTTGCGTTTGTTTTTAATTGTCAGATACTGTGCTTTATAGACCTTGTCTTTTACTGTGAATGAGAGTTTTTCTGTTTTACCCTGTTTGTTCTTAATACTAATGGAATGGTTTCCGGGTTTGGTGCTCAGTGATAAACCTATTAGCAGGTAGTGGTTTTTTTGATTAGTTACAACGGCCAGTTTTTTCTTTTTATAACGTGCAGAGTTTGCAATATGGTTATTATTAAGGGGTAACAGTACAATACCACCTGGTACAGGGTTAGATTGTGGGAAGCCGAATACAAGTCCGGGAATGGCGAGAATAAGCAGTATTGGTAAATTTAAAAGTCGTTTCATATTTCTAGTCAGGCTTCTGGTCCGGTTTATTTTCAGGGTTAAAGGTGCGAATATTCACTTAAATCGTTTGTCATATAGTTGTTGGTTCTATTATGTGCTGGGTTATGAGCCAGAATTAAATAATCACTGCTGTCCCGCTAACTTAAGACTTGCGTCATTCCCGAACGCTTGTGTCGGGAATCCAGCGACTTTGCAGACCATAAGGTCACTGGATCTCCGACACAAGCGTTCGGAGATGACGATTTTGTGTTTGCTATTTTTATGTCTCGTTTAGTTGAGCGTACTTTCATAGCCTGTTGTATCAGTTATGAATATAATAGCCCAAAAGGTTAACGGGACAGCAGTGATAAATAATGTAAGTCTGATCTTAATTCAGTTTACAGAACTATTCGAGTAAGTATTTACAAATGAAGCAAAAACACATCGCCACCCGCATGAGCGGCATTCGTCCTTTTTATGTAATGGATCTGTTAGCTCAGGCAAAACAGCTTGAGGCGCAGGGGCATGATGTTATTCATCTGGAGGTAGGGGAGCCGGACTTTCCTACACCCGAGCCAATAAATGTAGCGGCTATTGAAGCAATAAAAACGGGTAAAACAAAATATACGGGAGCTACCGGTTTACCTGAGTTAAAAGATAAAATTTCTGAATATTATAAGTCACGTCTCGGGGCTTCAGTTGAATCGAAAAATATTACCATTACTCCAGGTGCTTCCGGTGCGTTACAACTGGCTTTATCGGTATCAGTGAACTCGAATCAAAATGTGTTAATGGCCGATCCGGGTTACCCCTGTAATCGCCATTTTGTGAGATTACTAGGTGCAAGTGCTTGCTCAATTCCCGTTGATGCTGAAACCGACTATCAACTAACCCATGATCTAATAGATCAGAACTGGCAGCCTGATACCGCAGCTGTTCTAATTGCATCGCCGTCTAATCCAACGGGTACACTAATTGATGCTGTGGAAATGCATAAAATTATTAAGGTGGTGGAAAAGAAAAAAGGCGTTTTGCTGGTTGATGAAATTTATCAGGGGCTTGTTTATGATCAGGCCGATTTCTCAGCAGCAGCTATCAGCTCTCACGTTTTTGTGATTAACAGTTTTTCAAAATATTTCTCAATGACCGGCTGGCGACTGGGCTGGCTGATTGTACCGGATGAATTTATAGAGCCAGTAGATCGGCTTGCGCAAAATCTTTTTTTAGCACCGCCTACAATATCCCAATATGCAGCATTATCTGCTTTCGATAATGAAACTTTAAAAATACTCGATGCTCAACGGGATGAATTAAATAACAGGCGTGAATTTTTGCTTAAGGGCTTAAAACATCTTGGGTTTGATATTAGTGTTAAACCCGGTGGTGCATTTTATATTTATGCGGATGTTTCGAAATTCACAGCAGATAGTTTTAAGTTCTGTAATGATTTATTACATCAGTCATATGTCGCGATTACACCGGGTATTGATTTTGGTGAGCATAAAGCTAAAAACCATGTGCGTTTTGCGTATACACAAAATATCGAAAAATTGCAGTTGGCACTTGACCGCATCAGTGATTTTCTTACAAACTATAAGCATTAAACTTAACTAATATTGAGAGTATTTTGTCTTCCTTCATAAAAGACCTAAAAGAAGATATAAACAGCGTATTTGATCGCGATCCTGCTGCACGTACATTTTTTGAAATTATCACGACATACCCCGGTGTGCATGCGCTGATTTTTCATCGCCTTTCACATGCCCTGTATAAGCAGGATTTGAAGTGGTTGGCCAGGGTGTTATCAAATATAGTGCGTTGGTATACGGGCATAGAAATACACCCGGGTGCAAAAATTGGGCGTCGTTTTTTTATCGATCACGGTACGGGAATTGTAATAGGTGAAACCGCTGAGATTGGTGATGATGTCACTTTGTATCATGGTGTTACGCTGGGTGGAACGACCTGGAGTAAAGGTAAAAGGCATCCAACTTTAGAAAACAATGTGGTTATTGGCGCCGGAGCAAAAGTGCTTGGGCCGATAACGATCAAAGCAGGTGGTCGTGTTGGTTCTAATGCAGTGGTAACCAAAGATGTGCCCGAAGGGGCAACTGTAGTTGGTGTGCCAGGTCGAGTTATAGAGGTGACCGCCGATGAGAAAAACAGCCAGCGAGCTAAAACCGCTAAAAAAATGGGTTTTGATGCCTATGGTGTGGCTCAGGATGCGCCTGATCCGGTAGCCACGGCTATCAATTGCATGCTTGATCATATTCATGTGATGGATGAAAAAATGGAGCGGATGTGCAAGTCGCTTAAAGCGCTGGATGCAGAGTTAGATGATATATATATTCCCAAACTGGGTGATCTGGAGATTCAAACCGAATCAAGTCATGTGGATCCTGCCCGTGCTGAGTCTGCCCAGGTTGAGCCCATTAATGAAGAATCAACTCAGCAAGACATTGATTCAGATCAGAAATCTGAGAAAACCTCAACTGAAAACCCTTAAATTTTAGTTACTTAGCTCTGTGTATAATACTTGACTAAATTAGTCGGGTTTGAGTATACTTGCGCCTCAATCACGACAGCTGATGTTTCAGGTGTCGATACAGGTAAGAGATTAGGTAATGAAACTCACCACTAAAGGCCGCTACGCGGTTACCGCTGTATTAGATCTGGCTTTCCATCAGGAAAATGGTCCTGTATCCCTGGCTGATATTTCACAGCGTCAGGGTATTTCGCTTTCATATCTTGAGCAGTTATTTTCCCGTTTACGCCGTAATGACGTAGTAACCAGTACCCGTGGTCCTGGTGGCGGATATTCATTGGCTCGTTCTGGAAATGAAATATCAATGGCGCAAATTATTAACGCCGTTGATGAAAGTTATGATGCAACGAGTTGTGGTGGAGAAGGTACCTGTAGCGGTGATAACTATCAGTGCTTAACACATGATTTGTGGCAGGAGCTTAGCCAGGAAATCCATGGCTTTTTAAATGGCATCACGCTTGAGGAAATGAAATCAAGAAATGACGTAGTTGAAGTGGTAAAACGTCAGGAAAGCATGATGAGTGATGAGGTTCAAAGTGATATTGACCAAAAGCTCGGTTCTATTCTTGTAGAACAATAGTTTAGTAATAAAAATGCCTGTTTATCTGGATCATAATGCAACAACACCGCTAAATGCTGAGGTGCTTGAGGTCATGATGCCATATATGACGGGTTTATATGGTAATCCATCTAGTGTGCATCGTTACGGTCGATTAACCCGGGACGCACTGGAACAGGCAAGAATGCAGGTTGCGAACCTGGTGGGTGCGCAACCAAAAGAAGTTATTTTTACCTCGGGTGGCACAGAAGCTAATAATCTGGCCATAAGAGGTGTACTGGCTAATCGTAAACAGTCACGATTTGCTATAAGCAGTATTGAGCATGCGTCATTATTGGCCCCCTCTGAATTAATGGAAAAGCAGGGCTGGCAGCTGGATAGCGTGCCGGTAAGTGAGCAGGGTGAGGTAACGCTTGATGCGTTACAAAACGTTATAACGGATAATACGCAATTGTTGTCAGTAATGGCGGCAAATAACGAAACAGGTGTATTGCAGGATTTAACCGCTTTAGTGGAAAAAGCAAAAAGCATAAATAGTGATTTGTTTTTTCACAGTGATGCTTGTCAGCTGGCGGGTAAACTACCGATAAATTTTGCTGAGTTAAAACTCGATTTAATGAGTTTGTCATCACACAAGTTGTATGGACCTTTGGGTGCAGGCGCATTGGTAGTTAAAAGTCGTGTTGATCTGTCGCCGCTTATTATCGGCGGCGGACAGGAAAAACAAAAAAGAAGCGGTACTGAAAATCTTTTGGCAATTGTGGGTTTTGGGGCTGCGGCTGAACTGGCTGCTAGAGAGTTGCAGCAGAGAAAGGCGCATGTGTTTGAACTTCAGACACAACTAATTGAACAGTTAAAAGCGCTTCAGGGAATAGTGGTTTTTTCAGAACAGGCACCCCGATTAGCAAATACAGTGATGTTTGCGTTGCAGGGGATTGATGGTGAAGCGCTATTAATGTTACTGGACAGAAAAGGTTTTGCGGTTTCAAGTGGTTCAGCCTGTGATAGCGGAAGCGCAGAGCCCAGCCATGTTTTACTGGCGATGTCGGTAAAACCGGAAATTGCTAAAGGCGCAATACGCATTAGTTTAGGCGAACAGAATACAAGTGATGACATGCTTCAATTTATTGAAGCATTGAAAGATATTAAGTATGACATTAGGCAACAATTTAATTAAATAATTTAACTACATAATTTAACAAGAGATATAGATAACGTGAGTGATCAGAAATCAACATTAAACCTACCTATTTATTTTGACTATTCAGCTACCACCCCGGTAGATGAACGTGTAGCCAAGGTCATGATGCATTACCTGACGGTAGACACGTCATTTGGTAACCCGGCGAGTCGTAGCCACAGCTTTGGCTGGGCGGCAGATGATGCCATCGACACCGCCCGTG
>Ga0316205_10001084_pt1 | contig 37919 bp, 34 predicted proteins | sample 3monthpyrite_MG_FD_204941 | JGI IMG/M metagenome (GOLD analysis project Ga0316205, IMG submission 204941) | Microbial mat bacterial communities from mineral coupon in-situ incubated in ocean water Damariscotta River, Maine, United States -... | ecosystem: Environmental > Aquatic > Marine >...
TGGAGTGATTGGCTCGTTTTGGTATTTTTCATGGAAAACCAAAAAGCCCTTTGCAACCATTGCCGACTATTTTGCGCCGATGGCACCTATTGGACTTGCAACTGGCAGACTGGGTAACTTCATAAACGGCGAACTTTGGGGAAAAGCCACCGACGTTGAATCCGTGCCCTGGGCAATGGTTTTTCCTAACGCGCCAGGCGGCGTCTATCGACACCCTTCTCAACTCTATGAATTTGCTTTAGAGGGAGTAGTACTGTTTTTGATGTTATATTTTTACAGCAAAAAACCAAGGCCTGCTCTGTCCATTAGCGGATTATTCTTACTCGGTTACGGCAGCTTCCGATTTATTATCGAATATTTCAGAGAGCCGGATGATCATTTAAGAGCCATGGCAGAGTATATTTCAATGGGGCAATTGTTATCCCTGCCGATGATCCTTGGTGGGTTGGGATTGATGATTTGGGCTTATAGAAAAACTGATTCAATAAAACAAAAATAGAATTTGCCCGCTCATCCATTTGATCGTCGAGTATAGACTGTCATTGCGAGGAGGCACGACGCGGCAATCTTCAAGAGATTGGTGCATATTTTGATTGTTTGTACATATCTTTACGGGATTGCCGCGCTACGCTCGCAATGACAGCCTATATTCCTAAAGTAGAATTCCGGTGACTTCCAAGAAGGAAGGGTCGGAAATAGCTGGAATAAAAAATGAAACAATATTTAGAAATGCTACAACACGTACTCGACAATGGCACCGATAAAGGCGACCGTACCGGAACCGGCACCCGAAGTGTGTTCGGCTATCAAATGCGTTTTGATCTGCAAAAAGGTTTTCCGTTAACCACCACCAAAAAATTACATTTACGTTCGATCATGGTCGAACTATTGTGGTTTTTAAACGGCGATACCAATATCCAATATCTTAAGGATAACGGAGTAAAAATCTGGGACGAATGGGCCGATGAAAATGGCGATTTAGGGCCGGTATATGGCGAGCAATGGAGACGCTGGAAAAAACCGGACGGTTCTACCGTCGATCAAATTAGCAACGTGGTTGACAGCATCAAAAATAATCCTGATAGTCGCCGAATATTGGTGGTCGCCTATAATCCTGGGGTTGCCGATGAAATGGCTTTACCGCCGTGCCACTCACTTTTTCAATTTTATGTGGCCGACGGAAAGCTTTCCTGTCAGCTCTATCAACGCAGCTGCGACATATTTTTAGGGGTGCCATTTAATATTGCCTCGTATGCTTTGTTAACCCATATGATTGCACAACAGTGTGATTTGGGTGTCGGTGAATTTATCTGGAGTGGCGGGGATGTTCATTTATATTCAAATCATTTTGAGCAGGCAAAAGAGCAGTTATCCAGAGACACTTTGCAGCTGCCTAAACTTAAAATTAAACGAAAGCCTAAGGATTTGTTTAGTTATGAGTGCGAGGATTTTGAAATTGTAGATTATCAGTCCCATCCGAGCATAAAAGCACCAATCGCCGTTTAAAATACCATTAAATAATTGTATCGAAAACCCCGATTCTTCTGCAATTCAGACGGAAATAGAGGAGCATCAATTGAAAAAACCAGTCATATCCTTAGTCGCCGCGATGGCAAAAAATCGTGTGATCGGAAAAGACAACAAAATGCCCTGGCATTTACCAGCCGATCTAAAACATTTTAAAGCCGTTACCATGGCAAAACCTATTGTCATGGGACGTAAAACTTATGAGTCGATTGGCCGACCATTACCCGGTCGTCAAAATGTGATCGTTAGTCGAAATTTGGACTACAAAGCTGAAGGTTGTGATGTGGTTAATTCTATAGAAGCAGCTGTTGAGTTATTGTCGAATGTGGAAGAAATCATGATCATTGGTGGTGGATTTTTGTATTCGCAAATGCTCGAGCAGGCAGACAAATTGTATCTCACCTTTATTGATCTGGAAATTGATGGAGATACTTGCTTTCCTGACTATGAAAATTTGGATCTCACGGAAATCGCCAGCGAATATCATTTAGCGGATGATACCAATCGCCATAATTACCGGTTTGTAGATTATCTAATCGGTCATACCGGTTCAAAGAAGGCCAACAAAAAATGAAAAAAGTCATTTTCTCGATCTTGTTTTGTACGTTTATTATTACGAAAATGCTATCGGCACAGGATATCACCGAACAGTCATTTGTCGGTCAATGGTGTGGACAGTGGGATAAAACGTATGATTTTTGTTTAACCATCAAAAATATTGATTCGGGCGCTGTGGCTAAATATCGTTGGTTGGAACATCCCGACGGAAAATATAAGAAAAGTACCAAGACAACAAAACGGGTTAATCGAAATACTTTGAAAATTGATAATATCTGGTTTGCGCTCGATGAAACCAATCCAGAGCAGGCCAGCGCGATGGGAATTTTTCAATATCAAACTCGTACTGCGATATTGACCAAACAGGTTCCACAGCAATTATCGCAATAATTTTGTTAGCTGGTTTTACCAACAATGCAATTACGACCTTTGTCTTTAGCTTTAAACAATGCTTTATCAGCGTCGTCGATTGCTTCCATCAAAGGCTCATGCAGATCTAACTCTGAAACACCAACAGAAATAGTCGTGCCTTTTAAAACCTCATCACTGTTTCGTCGTTTAATGCGCAATTTTTCGATCAGATCACGTAACTTTTCGGCTACAACCAAGGCATTTTTATGACTGGTGTTCAACAACAAAATAAGAAATTCTTCGCCGCCAAATCTGCAAATAACATCTACACCTTTGATGTTTTTTCTTAAGGTACTACTAACAACTTTTAACACGCTGTCGCCGACCAAATGGCCGTACTCATCATTGAATTGTTTAAACTGATCGATATCGATTAACACCACAGAAATCGGAAAACTATTTTCTTCCGTTTTCAAATCATCAAAGGCTTCTTCCAACCCCGCACGATTGAGCACACCGGTGAGTGGATCGCGGTTAGCCTGCTCTCTATATCTAGAATGTTCCAGCTGTAATTTTTCTATTTTTTCACTGGCTTCATTTAATTCGCCTTCGAGCTTTTTGGCGTGCTTGTGGACAGCTTCTGTTTCTTTAATCAATAAACTAGTGACATCCAACACTTTTTCAGTAGATGCATCCACTAGGAATGGTTTTATTTCCTTTAGATAGGCCGCATATCCCTTTAGTTGATTTTCACCATCTTTTAAAGAGGTAGAGGTCGTTTTTGCTAACTGGTGAAAACGCTGAGAAAACTTGAGCAATTCCGTTTCTTGTGGTGAAGCAATTAGGTCAAAATAGATGTGCTGTACATCGTTAAGTGCTTCCTTAGGATTTCCCTTTAAGGCGTCTAATCTTTTCTTAATAGTCGCATCGGAATTTTCACAAAATTCATAGGCAACATGATAGCAGGGGGGAATATTTGGAAGTTGCAGGCTTCTTAGCACCGTTAAGGCCTGACGAGATATTCGACCGGAGGTTTTTACCATTTCCTTGTAGTCTTTATCGTTCATAGTCATTTTCTACTCACGAAATCCGAATAATGATGAGATCGTTCCATTGAGAGCAATAAATATTCCATAGCAATTCCAATAATCTCAGGTTGAGAAGGTTTTCTTTTTGATCAGTGAGTTAAATATAGCTCACCTTATCGATTTTTGTAAAAAGCTTCAAGTTTATAATTGGCAAAGTATTTTTCCCGCCTGACGCAGGGTGTCGTCGTTCTTAGCAAAGCAAAGGCGAATGATCCGACTCGCCGGATCGGTTTGGTAAAAAGGACTCAAAGGAATGGCAGCAACGCCTATTTCCGTAGTTAACCAGTTGCAAAAAGCGCGATCATCTAAATCTGAAATCTCGGTATAGTCCAGAAGTAAGAAATAGGTGCCTTTTGATGGCAATACTTTAAATCGCGAATCTGCCAAAGCGTTAGAAAGTACATCTCGTTTTTGTTGATAAAAGTGAGATAATTGCACGATATGTTCAAAGTCGTTTTCAAGCATTTTAGCAATGCCTGTTTGAAATGGAGTGGAACTACAAAAGGTCACATATTGGTGTATTTTTCTAAATTCGGAGGATAAAGCTTCTGGCGCAACACAATATCCCATTTTCCAGCCGGTACAATGAAACGTTTTTCCAAAACTGGAAATGACAAAAGAGCGAGCAAATAGCTCTGGATAACGCAAAACGCTCTCATGTCGTTTCTCATCAAAGGTTATAAATTCGTAAACTTCGTCACTGACCAAATATAAATCATTCTGCAACACTAAGTTTTGTAGAGTTTGCATATCCTTGTCACTCAACAATGTGCCGGTTGGGTTGTGTGGACTATTGATAACAATCGCACGCGTTCGTGTATTGATATGTTGTTTAACCAGTTGCCAATCGACCGAATATTCTGGGGCGAGCAACGGAATATGTATGCACTTACCGCCAGCCAGTTCAACTGCTGGTTGGTAGGAATCATAGGCTGGATCAAAAACGATTACCTCATCCCCCGGCCTTACCAACGACTGAAATGCGACAAATAACGCTTCGGTCGCACCTGAAGTGACCGTAATCGATTTAAAAGGATCTAGATCACAGTCATATTGCCTTTTGATTAACTCGCCAATTTGGCTCAATAAGGCGGGTGCTCCGTTTGAAGGTGAATATTGATTTAGACCTTGCTCGATGGCTTGGCTAACGGATTTTTTCAAGAAATCAGGTGTTTCAAATTCGGGGAAACCTTGCGACAAATTGATCGCGCCGGTTTGCATGGCAAGCCCAGACATTTCGGTAAAAATACTGGTTCCCAAATTTGGCAGTTTTGATTGTAAGTTAGGCTGTGATTTTGATTTTGATTGTGGCTTTGAATGGGACATGTAGGTTTGATCTCACCTTTGGACTGGATTCGTTGTTGGAAGGGTAGGCACGGGGACTGCCCCTACTAGCTATTCAACCAGACTTCTTCCGCCCATTGCCAAATATCTTCCCAGGTCTGCTCAGCGATTTCGCCATCTTGCCAAAAAAGCACTTCTCCAACCTGATTAATGCAATAATAATCATCGCCAGATTGACAGAGCACCATCAGTTCTCTGGGTAATCCAATTGACCAGGCAATTGATGTAACCTCCGGTAAATGAGTGTGCGCTCCGGGGTCTGCCACGGTCACCGGTTCTAAGCTGCCACACAACACATCACTCACCTGAAGTAGAAAAGAGCGCATCGCTCTCGGAATCGGCAGTAATATTTCTTCCTCAACCAATACTAAATCATCTTCGCTGGGTAGTTCTAGAAAAGCGGCAGTCGGAAGCGCGGATTCTTTGATGTGATCAACAATATCTTCCATCGGACCTTATTCCTCTGCGGTGGTTGGGGTGGATTCAACTGTAGATTGCTCAAAAGGATACCAACTGGCAATTTTATTGATCAATTCTTCCAGACCAAGTTTGCTCGTGGCGGAAAAAACCTGAGTGGTAATTTGTTCAGAAATTCTGTCCAGTCGCTTTTTGGCGGTCAATAAAGCGGTTTTTCGAGCGCCACTTTTCAATTTATCCGCTTTACTTAAAACAACATGTACTGGAATGTTGGCGGTGACTGCCCATTGCACCATTTGCTTATCGGTTTCTTTGAGTGGGTGCCTGATATCCATAAATACCACCAAAGCTTTGAGACATTGGCGTTCTTGCAAATATTTGCTTAATGTTTTTTGCCACTGCGCTTTTTGATCTTTTGATACCTTGGCAAAACCATAACCAGGAAGATCCGTCAGTCTGTTAGTTTCGTCGATCCTAAATAAATTGATTAACTGAGTCCGGCCGGGCGTTTTACTGGTTTTTGCCAGGCTCTTTTGATCTGCGATGGCGTTGAGAGCCGTTGATTTTCCTGCATTGGATCGACCGGCAAGCGCTACTTCAACACCTTCGTCAGGAGGCAATTGATCTAATTTGGCAGCGCCCATCAAGTATCTGGCCACTCTAAAAGGATTGTTAGCTATATTAGTCATCTTTGTTGGATCTTTATGCCTTGTTTGCCTATAATTCACGCAATCTGATCGACATGCCCGTTTAAATTGGTTAGTCGGTATAGAATCGGTCGTTCAGTATAAATAATTAGATTGTTTTATAGCAAGACTAAAAGCATTTAATTTGTTTAGTGGATTAATTTATAACGACCATCTAACATCAAACAAAAGGTAGAATAATGAATAAAATCATAGGTTTAATCTTGGTTATCCTGTTTTCTAGCCAGCTCCACGCGGGCGATGCGGCAAAGGGCAAGGCTAAAACCTTAGTCTGTGCAGGCTGTCATGGTGTAGATGGCAATAGTATGCTCGCCATGAATCCAAAATTAGCTGGCCAAGGCGAGGCATATTTAATTAAGCAGTTAAAAGATTTTAAATCCAAAGAGCGAGACAACGCCGTCATGTTTCCAATGGCCAGTATGTTAAGCGATGAAGATATTGAAAATGTAGCTACATATTATGCATCTCAAAAAGTACAACATATGGCGGTAGCTGATAAATATATCAAGGTCGCTGAAAAACTCTATCGTGGTGGTGATACCGACCGAGATATCCCTGCCTGTATCGCCTGTCATGGTGCTGATGGAAATGGCTTATCAGCGGCAGGTTTTCCTGCATTAGGTGGTCAACATCCTGAATATATTATCGCGACATTAAAAGCTTATAGAAGCGGTGCCCGCAGTAACGATGCTAATGGCATTATGCGTGATATTGTTGCCAAGATGAGTGATCCGCAAATTGAAGCTTTAGGTAATTATTTAGCAGGCCTGCATTAAATTGTTTTAATTCGGGATAGGAATCTCGAAGTTGATAAGGCCAGTGTTGATAAGACCGTCTAAAAAAGCGACTATAGGGTCGCTTTTTTGATCCTGAGACATATATACAATAATGAAAATAAAAACTATCGTTACAAATGGTATTCAGATTTTGCTTCTATGGGCGGCACTATTAGTCAGCCTGTCGTCAATCGCAAAAGAAGTAGAGCCGCCATTTTTGGAGGGAGTAGACTACCAGATCATCATTAAATCTGGATCTCAGGAGTTAGCGCAGCTTTCCCAACTAGAAACTATCAGTAATATTGAAGTCTTTTATTGGTATGGCTGTGAACCTTGTTATCAGGTTGAAGCGGCGCTTTCAGAATACCTACGACTCAACCCGGAAATAAGTTTGAGAAGGACGCCATTAGTTTTACGGACCAACTGGCGCCCACAAGCATATATACAACCTTTGATGTCGCAATTTTCCCAATTGTCGGAGTTGCCAACTTTTTTGGATATCTATCAGCAATGTTTAACCGACTGTAACCCGCTGAAAGATTTTGACTCTATTTTAAATTGGTTTTTGCAAAAGATGCCAGAACAAACACTACCCTTGATAAATAAGGGTTTAATTTGGCAAACAGAAAAAAATTACAAAAAAAGAGCGGAATTATTTTCAATTAGCCAAGTACCGACTATTATTATTAATGAAACCTATAAAGTCGATGCTAATCAGGCGAAAACCGCAAAGCGTCTAGTGGCAACCATCGATTTTTTAATCACCAAATAGGGAAAATTGTTTCGCAGCAAAAAATGGATTAAGCGGTAAAGGCTGCCTTTTGAGACCGAATATCAGCAATTTAGAACAAAATCAACGTCTAAAGCTACTCAGCTATAATATGCAGGTGGGTATTGGTAGCCACAGCTATGGTGATTACGTCACTCAAAGTTGGCGTCATTTATTGCCTGATTCTAAACGCACTAATAATTTACGTCGCGCGGCCAACTGGTTATCGGGTTTTGATATTGTCGCACTTCAGGAAGTTGATGCCGGAAGTTTACGCTCTCAATTTGTTAATCAGGTCGAGTTTTTAGCCCATCAAGGCGGGTTTCCACATTTCTATCAACAACAAAACAGGCGAGTGGCGGGGTTGGCGGCGCATGCAAATGGGTTGTTATCCAAGTTTGCCTCTTCACATGCAATACATCATAAATTGCCAGGAAAAATCCCTGGTAGAGGAGCGTTGGAAGTTACTTTTGATACAGGTAATGAACAAATATTAGTATTGTCAGTCCATTTGTCGCTTAGTCATGCGGCCCGTTGCCTTCAATTAAAATATATTGCAGAGCACGTGAAAGCGACGCCCTATTTTATTATTATGGGTGATATGAACTGCCCCACCCACCAGGTTTCTCAGGAATTCAAAAAACTCGGTCTCCAAGTGCAAAGAGATAAACACATCCGTCCTACCTTTCCAAGGTGGAAACCCAAACACTGTTTCGACCAAATATGGGTGAGCGATTCATTGAATATTATAAAAACTGAAGTATTAAACCTGGGCGTATCCGATCATTTACCGATCTCAATGGAAATCGAAATCCCTGGTAATGTTACCGACAGTCAGCCCATCCCAAAGAGTTACCTTAACTAAGCGACATGACAAAATAAATGGAAAATATTGAGCAACCACAATCGCCCGAAAATACACAAGCGTTGCTTAACGTTTGTTCAGAACTTAAACGTGCGCTGTCACGTCTGAGTTATGTCGGCATGGGATCGAGTGAAGCGTTGGATGAACAACTCGCCAAGCTTAGAAAAATTATCAAACAAGAGGGTGATCTTGAGGAAATAAAGACCGTAATTGATACGATTAGCAAATTACTTCGAACCCTTGATGATGATTCTGAAAATAATGAGGTGACAGGCGCTAACGAAAAACTAGACTTGCTCTCTCAGCTGCTAAATAACCCGCTACCCAATGCACTAAAAAAAGATCTTAAACAGGTGCAAAAAAAATCAAAAAATGCCGATGCTGCCAACGTTTTGCACTCGATTGCTGAGGTGATCCAGTCTTATGTTTCTCAATTAGAAAATGATTTAGCCCAAGGTAACAGTCCCCGGCCAGTAAAGAAGAAACAAGGATTCTTCTCTTTGCTTTTTTCTAAGGGAAAAACAGCTGGAAATACTGAAGAGGAAAATATCGAGTCGGTTAATCAAGATAAATCGACAAAAATGCAATCGGATCCTTCCAGTTATTTACCTCAAAAAGTGAGAGATTCGCTACAACTCCTAATTGATCAGCTTTCTGGTATGGACGGCTACTCTGAAATAGCTCAGCGCCTCAATCAGGCAATCGAAAACATCGATCAAATTGAACAACTATCTTCCATTTTAGAAATGATCACTAGTGCGTTCATTGAGGTGTCTGATCAAGAACACGTTCAGTTTGAAAAATTTTTAAAAACGTTGAATAGCCGAATTGTTCGAGTCAATGACTTTATAAATCAGACGCTTAAATTTAGTCAAGGCAGCAGTGCAAATAGCAATCAATTGAGTCTTGATCTCAGTGGCAATTTAACGAATATAAAAAACAGTCTTTCTAATTCAGAAAATCTGAAAGAAGCCAAGACGGCGGTTTTCTCTCATATGGACAGCATTACTAACCAGATCAATCAATATTGCATCAAGCAGGAAAATAACAGCGAAGCATTGATCTCTCAAATGGACCGATTGAGTGAGCAATTGCGCGCCACAGAAGATGAGGCAACCCGACTAAAAGATGATTTGGCCGAGCAACGAGTTCGCGCTCAAACAGACCCATTAACCCTCCTGCCAAATCGTTATTCCTATAATGAAAGACTCACTCAGGAATATAATCGCTGGCGGCGCTATCGTAACTCTTTAACGTTGGTGATTGGTGATATCGATTTCTTTAAAAATATTAACGATCAAAATGGCCATGATTTTGGCGATCAGGTTTTAAAAGTGATTGCCGAATTCCTGTTAGCTGAACTAAGAGAGTCTGATTTTATCGCTCGTTTCGGTGGCGAAGAATTTGTTATTTTACTTCCCGAAACGGGCATTGTTGATGCCACGCGAGCGATGAACAAACTACGTCAGGGAATTTCGAAATTAAGCATTGATAATAACGGTGAAGATATCTCGGTGACCATGTCATTTGGCATTTCGGAGTTTGATAATCACGATACAACCAAAGACGTTTTTGTCCGTGCCGATAAAGCCCTCTATCGTGCTAAAGAAAAAGGGCGGAATAGGGTTTGCTGTCAAAGAGTAAAAACCCCATAATACATTTTGCTCTCTTGACGAAATCTTTATCGAATGCTCATAAATCCTCATACAAGTATTTTACATCAATGGAAACAAAAGCAATCTATATTGGATCAACTGCAAGAAATAGCTAGTTTACCCATCACATCTTCATCCCACCAAAGAGACACTTTAGAAAAAGAATTTATTGAATTTATTTTTCAAAACGATATAGATTTCCTGTTTGGTGGTTTATTAGTTGATGGTCATACGAGTCAGCTAACGTCTTCTAGACAGAAATACTATAAGCCGACGATTACCAATATTTACCTGGCTGAAATATTAATTGCGGCCGACCAGGTTTTTTATCACGGTATATTTTCTTTTGTCGGAAACCAAATAATTGGATATCTTATTCGCGAGATATCCAATGGTAAAAACAATCTGTTAGACATCAACCGATTTACGGATCTCAACAATTCAGATTGTTTTTTTAGTCTTTCGGTACTAAAAGATCTGTTAGAAGACAAAGAGTTTCATTTGTTGATAGCACTTACGTCACCATCGTCCATCAAGGAAGTGTCCTCAGAAGATTTATTGCTCTCTTACACAAGGTCTTTAAGAGAAGCTGCCGAAAATATTGATATGCACTACAAAGAAGCTCAAATTGTCGAATTTAGCTTATTAAATAAACTAAAAACTAACAAATTCGAAAGGGATTTTAGTTCTAGTCAGATAGAAAATGGCTTCGTTGTTAATTGTGAATTGTTAGCACTCTTAAGCAAACATCTAATAAATGGCGGCGACGCAAGCTCTGCAAAATTAGCAATCGAAATATTTCATGGGCTTCATAAACAACTTCTTGATGATTCAGTTGATGCGAATGATTTGGTGAGTTTAATCCATGCTGGCATCATGTTATTACAAATTGATTTTGACCTTGATCTGGTCGTTATAATAGATAAGTTAACGCTTCAGTTAGCTGAGCAGTCGACGAGCCAAAAAACGAACGAAAAATCCGAATATCAAGAAATGGTTATCAAGCTTTTCCAGCAGCGGAAAAATGCCCAATCAAATCCTTCAAAAATACAATTATTATTTCTATCTAGACAACAAATCGATCTAGACGCCCGATTAATGGACTTGAGAGCCAAATTTAATCCTTGTTGTTTGGTTTTTATTGTTTGATATCCATTTTTTTCTCCCAAAATACTTAAAATTCATTAGTCCAAGTTTAGTGCCACATCTAACCCACCATCTGAAGGTATTTGACTTGAGGCTTTTGGCTAAACCCAGTATCCTGATAACCTGTTTCACTTTTCGCGGTTTTTATTCGATGCTAAAAAATAACAATAAAATACTCTTATTACTCACCTCCCTCTTTTTAAATACGGGCCTACAAGCTGCAGATTCTAATAAGCTGACTCCACTGATCAACAAAGTGGAAAGCAAAGTCATCGACTGGCGTCGTCATTTTCACGCTAATCCCGAACTCTCTAATCGAGAATTTAAGACGGCTAAAATTATTGCTGAACATTTGAAATCGTTAGGGATTGAAGTTCAAACAGGTGTGGCACATACCGGCGTGGTTGGCATCTTAAAAGGTGGGCTACCTGGCAAAGTCGTCGCGCTCAGGGCTGATATGGATGCCTTACCAGTCACCGAAACGGTCGACTTGCCATTCGCTTCCAAAGTTAAATCAACCTATGCGGGCCAAAATATAGGGGTGATGCATGCTTGCGGTCATGATACTCATGTGGCGATTTTAATGGGGGTTGCCGAGGTCTTAGCGCAAGTAAAAGAGACCATTCCAGGCACGGTTAAATTTATTTTTCAGCCAGCTGAAGAAGGTGCGCCAGAAGGCGAGGAAGGCGGCGCAGAATTAATGGTCAAACAAGGGGTGTTAAAGTCACCGGATGTGGATGCCATATTTGGCTTGCATATTAGTTCACAAACCCCTGTCGGAGTCATTGGTTATCGTCCCGGCGGCATTATGGCGAGTGTCGATGATTTTAGAATTCGAGTGCATGGCAAGCAGGTTCATGGCTCAACGCCCTGGAATGGAGTCGATCCGATTGTGGTTTCTGCACAAATTATTAATAGCCTGCAAACCATTGTCTCCAGACAGATGCCTTTAACCAAACAGGCGGCGGTAGTGACTATCGGCAGTATTCACGGAGGTGTTCGTTCCAATATAATACCTGCAGAAGTGGAATTGATCGGTACCATTCGAGCGTTAGATCCGGTTATGCGAAAGCAAATTCATCAAAAAATTCGCAAAATCGCCACCAATGTTGCCGAAAGCATGGACGCGACGGTCGATATAGACATTCCTATGGCGAGCTCCTATCCGGTGACCTATAACACACCGGCGTTGGTCGAGCATATGTTACCCACCATGCAGCGTCAGGCGGGCGAAAACAATGTAGTTTTAATTGATGCGATTACCGGTGCAGAAGATTTTTCTTTTTTCGCAAAAGAAGTACCCGGTTTTTATTTTTTCTTAGGCGGCAAGCCAAAAGATGTCAAAATTGAAGACGCACCCGCTCATCACACTCCGGAGTTTTTTATTGACGAGAGTGGGATGAAGTTAGGGGTAAAAACCCTGTCCAATATGGCCCTGGATTATCTAAAGAATTAGATTTAGATCCGGGATTAGTCACAGGTTATGCAAACAACAAAAGAAAAACAAAATCAGCATATTGAAGATTTTTGGCAGGTGGCGGGTGATTTTTATCAACTTTCGGCTGTTAAAGAATTGTTGCTGGAGATGCAAGATAACGACCATTATAGTATTAACCGATTGTTATTCGCGCTCTGGTTTAGCCAAACTTTTCAAACATTAATTGAAATCGCCCCTATGCAAGGCTGTTTGGATGATCTGTTAAAAGCTGAGCAATCGGCCACGGAGTTGCGAAATATCCGGCGAAAATTTGAACAAAGATGGAAGAAGCCTTATTTGGGTAATTTGAATATGGCTAGATATCATATGTTGGAAGGCGAGCTTAGTTTGGAAAAGGAGATTCAATCGATTTTGGTCGTCGCCTTATGTTCTGAAAAAACAGCCATAGAAACCGGTCTCTCGGCAGAGTCTCTGGATTTTTTGATGGTAGAAAATATTGGCATCCTCTGCAAAGACATTCCTAACATCAGTGGTTTAACCTCTCATTATTCTACAGTCCAGCAGCTTTCTATGCTTTGGATCCAACACCAGGATTGCTATAATTAAGGTTAAGTCTTTTCGATATTCACATTTCCTCTCACCCAGAGAGTAATTTGGCAAAAAAGTAATCCCATAGACATGAATAAATTTGAACACAGTTGGCAAGATTTCGTAGAATCCGGCAATTTTCTGGCCTTCTCCCGTCAATGGGAAAATGGCATTGAAAAGCGTCAGAGCTTGCAATTCCCAAACGGAATGAAGGTCACCATGCTGGATAGCGGTATACTGCAATTTGAACCGATGGAACCCAGCAATGTTAGCCTGCTCATTTCCAGTGGGATCCATGGCAATGAAACCGCACCCATGGAAATTGTTGAGAAAATCGTCCATGATATTTGGAATAACAAACTGCAGGTAAATGTCAGGCTGATGTTAATTATTGGCAATCCTCCGGCGGTCAATATTGGCAAACGCTTCCTGAGTCAAAATCTCAACCGATTATTTTCTGCTCGACATACTCAAAGCGAATCTAAAGATTATGAAACCGATCGCGCTGCAATAATTGAAAAAGCGGTAACCGAATTTTTTAAAGCCAGTGAGCTAGTTGATTCAACACAGAAACGATACCACTTCGATTTACATACAGCGATTAGACCTTCCCAGTACGAAAAATTTGTACTCTATCCTTATATGGACGAGCGACCCTGGGATAAAAATCATATCGCTTTTTTTGGTGGTTCAGACATTACCACTGTTCTGCTAGGCAACCAGCCAGCCGGAACCTTTAGCTATTTTACCAGCAATCAATTTAACGCCTTGTCTGCCACAGTTGAGCTCGGAAAAGTAAAACCTTTTGGCGAAAACGATATGCAAAATTTTAGTGGCATTAGTGAAAATCTGAATAACCTGATTGAAGATAAACCGGTTAAAACCGTTCCTTTCGATAATACCCACTACAAGGTATTTAAAGTGAAGCAGGAAATTATCAAAGCGAACGAAAAGTTTGAACTGCTGCTCTCTGATGATGTTAAGAATTTTACAGCCTTTAATAAAGGTATGTTGCTAGCATCTGATGGGCAGAGTGAAAAATATATTGTTGAAAACGATGGCGAAGCAATTGTCTTTCCTAATAACAATGTCCCAGTTGGCCAAAGAGTCGGTGTGTTATTGGAAGAAGTTGAGCTTTAACAGATTATGAAAATATTAACTCAAGGAAACAATTATGAACAAAACTAAAGTATCCATTATAGGCGGAGCCGGTTACGGTGCGGCCGAAATTTTACGTCATATGTTAGTCCGTGATGATGTTGAAGTCTTGCGGGTATCCAGCAAAGATTTTATTGGTCAATCGGTTAGTCAGGTTCATCGAAATCTACCAGGTTTTGATCACATCAAAATGCAAGATATTACTCCACAGGAATGTGTCGAAGGTGCCGATATCGTTTTTTTAGCAATGCCACATATCATCACCGCCAGAGTCGCTATGGAACTATTTGATCAAGACGTTAGAATTATTGATTTGTCCGGCGATTTCCGTTTAGAAAACTTAACTGATTATACTCGTGACTACGCTCCTGAGCATCCGTGTGCGGATCGTTTAGGCACTTTTGTTTATGGTATGCCGGAATTAAATAGTGAAGTGATAAAAAGCGCTACCCATGTTGCCAGTCCTGGATGTTTTGCTACTGGGATTGCGATGGGTCTTTTACCGCTGGCTGATGCCGGATTGCTTAGTGATACCAACGTTAGAACCGTCGCTATGACCGGCTCTTCCGGTTCTGGGGTAAAACCGCAAGCGGGCACTCACCACGCCGTGAGAGTGAATAATCTAAAGGCTTACAAGGCACTTCATCATCAACATCGCGCCGAGATAGTGCAAACTTTATCGAAAGCTGGCGCAGCAAAAATATCTTTGGATTTTGTACCAGTCTCTGCGCCGTTAGTTCGAGGTATTTTGGCCGTTTCGCAATTAGATTTGGCCGAAGGTCAGGATCAGGCGAGTATTCAATCTTTATATGAAAGTTATTATGCGGATCATTTGCTGACCAATGTCAGGCCCAAAGGTGCAGCGGCTGAAGTGGTCGCGGTGGCGGGTACTGCCCGAGTGGAAATTAGTATCGAAACCCGTATTGATGAAGATACCGGAAAAAGAACTTTATGCATTAGCAGCGCGATCGATAATCTAATTAAAGGTGGCGCAGGACAAGCGGTGCAATGTTTTAATCTGATGACCGGTAAAGTCGCTCATTTCGGTTTGGATAATCCTGGCTTGTGGCCTTAGGTTTATCTTTGATTAATAAAATAACTGCTAAATTGGAATTATCAACGGTAACGCAAAAAATGAATCATCCAAACAATAAAATCGCGGTGATAAAGGTCGGCGGCGACGTGCTGCTTGATCCTCAGGAAAGTGGCGGTTTGGCCGAGAACATTCTTGAGCTTCGTGCTAGTGGCTGGTCTATTGTCGTCCTTCACGGCGGCGGTCCACAGGTGAACCGTCTGCAAACTTGTCATGGACTGGTCGCAAACAAAGTGGCTGGCAGAAGAATTACCTCAGAGAAAGATTTACTGGTGGTGAAACAAGCCATAGCCGGTGAAGTAAATGTTAATTTAGTCGCCGCACTTAGCAAAGTGGGTCTACCGGCTTTCGGTTGTCATGGCGCATCGGCCGGATTAATCAAAGCGACTAAAAGACCACCAGTAATCATCACTGGTGGCGGTGTTAAACCGATTGATTTTGGAGAAGTGGGTGATGTAACCAATATTAACGCAAAGCTACTTTCAGGTTTGTTAGATTTGGATGTGATCCCGGTCATTGCAACCTTGGGTATTTCGGATCAGGGGCAGATATTTAATATCAATGCCGATACGACGGTCGTTCAAATTGCCAAAGCGCTCAAAGCAAATTTGTTGCTGCTAACAACGCAGGTCGGCGGCGTATTTGTCGATCTAAAGGATCCTTCAACTCGCATTAATGAAGTAAATCGGGAAAAAGCGAGACGATTAATAGAAGACGGAAGGATTCAAGGGGGAATGATCCCAAAGGTTGAAGAAGCTATGACATTGCTTTCAGAAGGTGTTGAAACGATTGCCATTGTTAGCGGTAAACATCCGGGGGCTTTTATGGCAGTGGCAGAGGGAACCGGACAATACGGTACTCGAATAATCGCCTAAAGTATGTTTTTTATATTTTGGCTTTTTGTCTTAATTGATCTCTGATCGGATTAATCATATACAGCGCCAACCCAATCCAAATAAACACAAAACTTAAAAGTTGTTCAAAACTCAAAGGTTCGCCATAAACCTGAGTTGCCAAAATGAAAGTGATTGAAGGAGCAACAAATTGCATAAAACCCATGCCGCTTAGAGGGATTTTTTTAGCGGCAATGGCAAACAAAATCAGTGGTACTGCGGTCACGATCCCACCCGCCATTAGTAATAGATCCGTTGAGTTATCAATTTGTAAGAATAGCGCTTGCCCCTCGACAAATGTCCAAACGATGTATCCAGCAGCAAAAGGCAAGGCAATGGTGGTTTCCACCAAAAACCCATTCAGTGAATCGACCAGCAGTTTTTTTTTGATAAATCCGTAGATAGCAAAGCTGGTTGCCAAACTAAGCGCGATCCACGGAATCTCGCCATAATTGATCATTTGATTCAGCACGCCCAAAATAACAAAAGCAACGGCGGCCCACTGAAATTTGTGCAGCCTTTCTCCCAGAATAATAACCCCCATAATGATCGACATGATTGGATTGATAAAATAGCCAAGACTGGTCGCCAAAATTTGATCATGTGTCACCGCCCAGGTAAAAATAAACCAATTAACAGAGATCAATAGACTACTGAGCAACAGTCCGGTAAAAAGTCGCCGATCTTTAATAATCGTAACAAAGGTGATGGGTTTTTTTATCAAGGCTAATAAAAGCAAAGTAACCGGGATGGTCCAGGCAACTCGGTGGGCAAGAATTTCAAGCGCGCTAACATGCTCAACCGCTTTAAAATAAACCGGCCCAAATCCCCACCAGATAAAAGCAGAAAGACCAAATAACCAGCCGGATAGTTCAGATTGTTTTGTCATAAATTTTTACTTCTAAAAGAAAGAGAAAATCTTATCCCATCATGTAGGTGCCAGTTCCCAACGCGATCACGGTGTCTTTTTCATTGTGCAACTCCATTCGAACAACGGCGACTTTGTTGCCGCATCTGAGTAATCTGGCTTTCGCATAAAAAGACTCACCGCGCCCCGGACGGACGTAATCTACTCTTAAATCGATAGTGCCGATCCGAGCAAGTTTTTTGCCGAGCTCTTGATCGTCCGCATCAGGATACTTAGTCATCATACCGACCGCAGCCATTGCTCCGCCTACCACATCAAGGGCGGTTGCGGTGACTCCGCCGTGTAAGATTTTTTGCACAAAATTACCGATTAATTCGGGTTTATTGTTAAAGCTAATTCGACAGCCCTCTTCTGTCAGCTGTTCAAACTCGAAACCAATGACACTATGAAAAGGAACACTATTGCTAAAGACCTTAGTCAGGCGTTCTATCATTTTTAGCATTTTCTCATCTTGAGTCATTGGTGACGGCCTTAATTTTGTTAAATGGAGGTATTCAGATTAAATAGCGAGATTTAGTAAATTTGCCAGAAAACAAGCTATTCTAACCAATTGTTTTGCATTGCACCACCAAAATAAAAATATAAACATCTTAAAATTCAAAGACTTAAAAAATGGCAGGACTCTTGCTTCGGCTAAGTTACCTAATTCTTTAAAATTCAGCTGTTTATGCCACTAAGAACTATCCGGCGAATTTGCATGGTCGGTCTGCCCACCTTGCTGATCACCGCATCTCTGCTTCATTTTTCTGATTTTCAGTCGCCCTGGCATGAACCTTTGTACGTTATTTGTTTAACCGCCAATATTGGCTATTTTACTAACTATGTGGCCATTAAAATGTTATTTAAACCTTATTACAAAACAGCTTTTGGACGGCAGGGCTTAATCCCTAAGAATCAAGATAAGCTCGCCGATAGTCTGTCTGAAACGCTGATCTGTAATTTTTTGTCCTCCGAGCAATGGCACGAATATCTTACTCATTCTGACCTGGTTAATAAGGTGCTGGCCGAAGCCAGGCAAGGCTCTCGTGACTGGTTAATGTTGCCACAAAACATTCAATTGCTGTCCAATTTTCTAGCTGAGTATTTACGTCAACATGAAGATCCGATTAATCAGTACTTTATTAAAATTCAAAAAGAGTTAGTCAGTGGCATTTCTGAAAATGTTGATGCACAGACGCTTCTCGCACAAGGATTCAAATGGCTCGAAAAGCAGTTTGAAGAAAACCCAGCCCAAATGCACAACATGATTGAACCAATCATTAAAACTGTCGCGGAAAATATTCCGCAGATCGCTGAGGGTTTAGTTAAAGCGCTCGATGATCATATTGAAGAGCAAGATACTTTTAAGCGGGGCATTTCAAAAATGGCGAGATGGTCGGCTGATATTTCAGTCGATGATATTAAACACTATCTTTTTAGAATGGTGGCAAGTTTCGAATTTAGAGAGACTTTGTTTGATGGATTAAAAACGTTGATTGCTGAATACAAGAACAAACCGGTATTTATGCAAGAATCTATCAATAAAAATCGCCTCTCCAATAAGCAGGAAATATCATTTTCATTGCTTGTTTCCAAATTGATAAACTCCAATTTGGCGTCAATTAACTGGGTGGACTTGATGATCAATCAATTGAGGTCGGTGGCTCAAGAACCCCCCCAAGGCCATCAATCCTCCGGAAAACAACCACAAAACGGATTTAACAGCGCCATATTATCAATACATGACAGTGTTTTTGTCAAAATCGAGGCGGAACTTGCAGATGGTCCATTGCATAATTGGATCATCAGCGAACTGGTATCTATGATTGAAAAATTGGATTTGCGTCAAATGGTAAAGAATAAAGCCGCAGATTTTTCACCTGGAAAGTTAGAAACTGTCTTTCAAAATATGATTAGCGAACAGCTGGTTTTTATTGAATTACTGGGCGCTCTTTTGGGCGCTTTGTCAGGTCTGGCACTAATTGATATTCGAGCTTTTGCACTATTAACAGGCTTATTGTTCAGCTATTATTTGGCAGATAGCTTCTTTACTAAAAGGAAAAAACAACCTAATCAGTCAACTTTTTAGGCTACGACTTTCCACAAAGATAGACTGGCAATACTTCACCGGCTTGGCAGTGCTCCCCGAATGTCTCTTATCCATATTTTCAATTGGCGCGATAATCGGAGCTACCAATAATGCAATCAACATGATGATACCTAACACACCAAGAGCTAAACGATATTTTACTTCCCTTTCAACTTTACCCATAATCGCTTTTTTGATAAAGACTAAATGCATAAATAAATGCAAACTTATTAGCAGTAGAAAGAATATAGAAACATAATAATGGAAATCTCCCCATTCATGACGGGTAAAACCAAAAAGACTGCTTCCACCGCTTCTTGGAGGTAAAGAATATCTGAGTAGAACTCCTGTTGATAGCATCGCAGACAGGGAGACAAATGATAGAAGATCGGTGATTTTTGTAATACTGGCTTTAGTCATTAGCTCTCTCGTTTCGATAAAGTGTAGCGTCATAATTCTAGTGACCTTACATCGATCACCCAAAGTAATTGAAGCAGTCGTAACGCTCACTATATCGACAATATCCCACACACGCAACGGGCGCTATCTAGTGGTTGGACGACCTTTATTTGGAATTGGTCAATTGCTTTGAGATAAAACTTTTTCTGGCGCTGTACGGGATAATCGTAGTTTTTTATCGCTTCATCGGCTAATATTTAGTCACTAATCTTTTTAACCTCAATTCGGGAAAAAAGTAGCCGCCCGGCAAAAGTCATTTGAGGGTTCTCTGCGCTAAGGTTAGTTATCACCGAGTCACCTTGAGATGTAACATTATTATGAATACAGAAGATCGCCGAAGCGCACCGCGTTTTAAGGTACTAATTAAAGGAACAATAACCTCAACTACGGGACAAATCAGTTCCGTTGAAATTTCAAATATTTCCATTTCCGGTTTACAGTTTGAGATCGCTCAAGCGGAAATTCCGCAACTTATTCCCAATCTCTCACCAACGAATTCTATGACACCTGTTCAAATTGATTTGATTTTCGATTTGCCTCATTCTCAAACAGCTAATGCGCAGACCTCTGTCCGTATTCTGTGCGGGATCGTATATCTGAAAAAAATATCGATAGATCAATGTAATGTCGGCTGCCGATTTGAGCAGTTTTATCAGCAAAGTGAACGACAACTGGAAAACTATATTAAAAATTGCTCTGATCACCAATTTCCCAGCGTTGAGCCACTAGCATCACCAACCCAATTAGATTAACCGGTCTAGAAAAATTGGGACGCCTAAATAACATTTTGTAATTAAAAATAATGGTTTCAAACTATCTGATTCTCAAAGCAAACTTAAGCTACTGTCGGTGTGATTTATTGTTCTGGCTGCGCTATTCTGAAAGATCCCAGCAAACATTCTAAGAAGGTGATCGCCATGGCTATAAACCCTATCGAATATCTTGATTCACAAAATATTGATTATATTCTGGTGCCTCATACCACCAGTTTTACCGCACAGGAAACCGCGGCAACAACCCATATTAAAGGTAATCAACTTAGCAAGGTTGTGATTGTCAGCAATGACGATAAATTGATGATGATTGTAGTGCCCGCTAATTGCATCATTATGCAGCAGTCTATAGCTAGATTATTAAGCTCACCCAATGTCACTGTCGTGCCAGAATATCGATTTCGTGAACATTTTCCCGAATGTGAAACCGGAGCGATGCCAGCGTTTGGCAATCTATATGGAATGGATGTATTAATAGCAAAAGAACTGGTTGCACAGGAGTTTATTACTTTTAGCGGTGGCACTCACAATATTCTGATTAAAATGAAAACAGAAGACTATATGAGGTTGAGTGGTGCGCGCAGCATTAGTGTGGGTTATAAAATTGCCGCTTTAGCCGCGCCAATTAACACTCGACTCAAAAATGACTGGCATTGGGTGTAAGTTTAACTAAATTGTTTCGCGCACCGGTTGTCAGGAAATAGTCCGGTCAAATTGGTTTGTTGAGATGCTAACCATCTTTGTTCGGTGGCATTGGTATAAGCATGGAAACTCTGGATTTATAGTTTTTGTATTCCTCTCCAAACACCGTAACCAAATCTTTTTCCTCAAGAAAAATTCCTACTAGGGTGTAGCCTAAAGTGCCTATTGCAAATAATAAATGCGCTGTCGTCATTACAGGCGTTGACCAAAATGCTACGGTGAAGCCAAAGTATATTGGATGACGAATGAATTTGTAAAACCCTGGTGTCTTAAATTGAGAGTTTTGAAATTTTTTGCCGGTTAGATTTGAAAAAGCTTGCTTTAAACCAAGTAACTCAAAGTGATCTAATAAAAACGTACTGATAAGAACAAATAACCACCCGACCAGAGAAATGCCAATAAGTACAGAGCCTAAACTTGTATTGGATACATCCCAAATAACTCCGCCCATCGGGCGCCATTGCCAAAAAATTAACAGCAATGCCAAACTTGATAGCAACACATAGGTATTTCTCTCTAATGCTGGTGGAATAATTTTGCTCCACCATTGTTTGAAATTTTTCCGTGCCATTACACTGTGTTGTACGGCAAACACGCTCAACAACAAGACATTTATCAATAGGGCTCTACCGAGAGGTTCTACAATTCCAGTGTCCATAGATTTAGGCACAACAAAGTTTCCAACAAATCCAATGGCATAAAGAAAGGTTCCAAAAAATATTAAGTAACAAGCAATACCGTAAACAAAAAATAAGAATCGCATAGTTGTTCTCCTTTTTAATTTAATAGCAATCTGATACTCAAATTCATATAAGCTAACCATTAGAAATTGAGGCGCGTTAAATGAAGAAATGAGATAAATAAGAATATACCACAGAATTTAGAGAAAAAGCGGGTTAGCGCAGTCCCGCCTATAAAAATCGTGTCAGGTGCATCGCTTGTGCCGCATGCAGGAAATATCGTTTATTTAGATTGGTTGAATGATAACTCCCGCAAGATTGCTCTACAAACCCCTGATCCAGGTCAGCAATTTGTTGGCAGAAATCGGGCATAATTTGTCGAATAATTTAAGCCATTTATTAATTGGTGATCGAATGAATCCTTTGGCACACACGCCCACTTTAGAATCTAAGCTCACACCTTTGATATCAAAGCTATTTTTACCGCTAAACATAGCTAAAATAGCGACTAAAATGCCGTTTGTTATTAATCAACGAATAGCGGAAAAATTACTTAACACGGCTTTCTCTGAACAGATAGAAGATGGTGACTTCGATTTTCTCAACCAGCGTCAATTGCAGATTGAAGTGATTGATGCAGGATTATTTGTGGGGCTTAGTTTCAATAATGGAAAAATAGGCTGTAGCCATTTTAGCGCAAAAAGTATCGATGCCGATGCAACACTTTCGATTAATTCTCTTGATGCTATTTTATTGGCAGAGCAACAGGTTGATCCTGATACCTTGTTTTTTCAACGCAAGTTAAAAATAAGAGGTGATACAGAGTTGGCACATCACGTTAAAAACACGATTGACACTCTTGATCCAGAAGTTATACCGGCCTTCTTAATTAAATTAGTCGGTTTTTATAAGCAGCATGTTTTACAAGGATCTTAGGAAACGTATTTCATGCCTTCAATTTGTAACCAGTAGCCATTGCAAAATTCATATTGATTATTTAATCGCTCGGGATCGAATTTGGCTGGTTCAGTTTGATTCAATATGGTGCTTAATTGCCGAATAACTTCCAATGTGTCCGCTGCCGATACTGGAACCACTCGAACAACATCCACACCACTATTCGCTAACGATTGACAATGGTCAATCAAATGACTCACTTTCGCTGATTGTGTTTGAACACCATTAATTTGAGCAAAACTTTCACCTTCCTGAGTTTTAATTAAGATCCCTTGTTCATCATCCAGGCATTTAAATTGGCAATTGTCTTTGGCAAGACGGTGGTGACGGGCAGTAAAACAGCGGGCAGAATAAGCCAGCGGCATTCGGCCAAAAATCTGATACTCCACTTCAATATCGTGACTTTTAGCATAGTCGGCCATTGACGCTAAATCGTCTTTTCCTAATTCAACAGGAACCTGCCAACGAGTCATGCCAAGCTTTTTTAATCGCTGCAGACTCTGGTTGTTATAAATATTAATTGCACATCCTGCGACAAAGGCATTGTTTTGCTGGCTAGCTACTTCGATGGCCGCCATATCGTTAGCTTCTATTAAATAGTCTTTTTGACTGGCAATTTTGCTTAAATAACTGAGCTCCGACTCAGCCTCTAGCAGTGTTAGTGTGGATAACACGACCTGTTTACCAGCATCGGTTAATTGCTTTGCGATTTCTAACCAGTCCTGAAAGGTCATAGTGCGACGCTTTGAGCAGACCGTCTCACCCAGATAAACTATATCCACCGGCGATTTTGCGATATGTTGATAAAACTTAAAATAAGCCTCTTTGCTCCAAAAATAGGGAACTGACGCGACGGAGATTTTCATTGATGGTTGCTTGATAGTCATTTCTCTATTGCCAACTTCGCTCATAAGCGCCAATGGTTGTTTGTTTTCCTTCGGCTAAACAGGCCAGTTCTGCAATCTCGCTCTTTGTTGCAGGTACGCCAGTTGTTATCGCCTTATCTATGGCCTTTCTCCATGCGTTTGCCACCTTTGCCACGTAGGCCGGACTGCGTTGACGCCCTTCGATTTTAATGGCTGCAACTCCAGCCTGATATAAGTCAGGCAATATGTCCATGGTATTCAAGCTAGTAGGCTCTTCTAACGCGTGTTCGATCTTGCCATCAACATCAAAACGACCTTTACATAAAGTGGGATAACCAGCATGTTCATTTTGGGCAAACCGATCGATTAGCAATCCGTTTAGTCGCGACTCCAAAATTTCACCTTTGTCCTGCCAATCGACAAAAGCTGCAGGAGAGCAGACGCCTTTGGTATTCGGCGATTCCCCGGTCATATAAGAGGAAAGATAACAACGCCCTTCTGCCATAATACATAAGCTGCCAAAGCCGAATACTTCAATTTCAACGGGCGCGGTTTTGGCTAACTTGGCGACCTGTTTGAGTGATAATACGCGGGGTAAAACTGCGCGGCGAATACCGAAATTTCGGTGGTAAAAATTCAGTGATTGTAAATTAGTTGCAGAAGCCTGCACGGATAAGTGGATAGGAAACTCGCTACTGCGACTACGAATATAATCCATCACACCAATATCGGCGACAATCAATGTATCAATTCCAAGCCCCATTGCTTGATCAACGGAGTCTGTCCATCGCGACCATTGTTTTTGCCGAGGGTAGGTATTGATGGCGCAATAAACCTTACAATTTTGCTGGTGAGCGTAATCGATGGCTTTGCTGATCTGTTTTTCAGAAAAATTCAGACCGGCGAAATGACGAGCATTGGTTTCGTTTTTGAGTCCAATGTAAACAGCATCCGCACCATTATCGACGGCTTTGACTAGTGATTGATAGTTTCCTGCGGGGCAGACGAGTTCCATGGTCAATCCTTAACATCTGCTTGTTGCAATAATTGTTGATTTAATCCGGCACGCAATATTGTTCGGAAAATTTTCTCCAGATCGGCGGTCTGATAATGGGTCGGATTGTTTTGGCAGAGTTTATCAATAACTTGCCTTTCTCGTTCAGCGTCGTAGGCAGGAAGATCTTGCTGACGTTTAATATCTGCGATGGTAGCAACACAAGTCGATCGCTCAGTTAGTAGGTCGATTATCTTTTTATCAATGATATCAATCGATTGTCTGGCTTGTTGAAGCTGATGTTCACAATTCTGGTCAGGATTTGGCATAACTTTCTGGGGTGTTTGCTGGGTCATGCTATTCTAATCCGCTAACAAATGGAGGTGGTTGACATGGGTCAATAATTTCATGGTTGAGAATAAATCATTTAGATCCATCAGTAGCTCTTATGCCAAATCTTTTCGTTTGTACCATATGCAAAAATGAACTAAGTCGAATTGAAGCCTGCTTATCCTCGTTCAGCTGGGCAGATGAAATTGTCCTGCTCGACTCTGGTAGTACCGACAAAACTCTCGAGTTGGCCGCTAAATATACTGATAAGGTGTTCATTAATCTGGATTGGCAAGGATTTGGAATTCAAAAAAGTCGAGCGGCAGAGTTGACTAATAATGATTGGGTATTATCGGTTGATTGCGATGAAATTGTTACTGAGTCCCTGAGAGATGAAATTTTGGCCCAGCTTGACAAAATCAGTATTGAGCAAGTGATTGTGTTAAATCGCCTAACCCATTTTTGCGGTCAATTTGTTTATCACAGCGGTTGGCATCCAGACCCCATTGTACGAATTTACAATAAAACAAAATATAGCTTTAATCATAAATTAGTCCATGAGTCGGTGAATTGTGGTAAGGCTCCAAGGCTTCAACTTAAAAACAAGCTTGAACACTACACCTTTGAAGGGTTAGATAAATATTTAGCCAAGCGAAATGGATATGCCAAAATTTGGGCCGAAGAACGATTTAAAAAAGGTAAGTCTGCATCTTCTTTAAAAGCGCTAAGTGCAGCGACATTTGCTTTTATCCGCCATTACATATTGAGGTTGGGTTTTTTGGATGGTCGGGTTGGATTATTGATTTCGGTGATTCAAATGCAGTATTCCTTTAATAAATATATGATGTTGGCGATTCTTTCCAGTCAGAAAAATTGATAGTTTGCTTAACTTTATCAACGGACTTGAGGATTAGATGTAACGCTCTACAATATTTCTCAAAAGCGGAAGTAACGCCCAAATAAAAAGTGCAGCATTATTTCGCTGCATCTTCTTTCATTGCTTTTCGATGATATTTATCGACCTTATGATATTTGCGTTGTGATGGAAGGAGTCGTACCCAAATACGTCGCAACAGGCAGCCAAGGATCGATTAGACATCATCAATGTCAGATAGCGTTAAATTTCGAATTTGGTTTTGTCATATCAAATCTGAGTATACAACTAATCTGTTGCGCATTAGTCGGTTACACATTAGTCATCATGAATAGATAATCCAGACACTTTAAAACCATGCTCAGAATCTTCCTGAATAACACCGTTCTCAGGATAGCCTTCCAACCCTTCTAACTGTTCATCAAGCTCGGCGATGGCTTTAAGATCTGCACACAGCTCATCAGCCTTCTCTTCAAGTGCTTCGGCGTTTTTTTCAACATACAGCTCGATATCATGCTCCATATTTTCCATTCTAAATTCGAAATCTTTGATATCTTCTTCATCACCGGAAAAAATAGAACCAATAATCTGACTGACCATTTTTCCTGAGTACTTGCTGATAGCGGTTTCTACCAGTTTCTCTATTTCATTTTCAAAATCCTCGTCAAAAGACTTTTCCAATTCCTCGGTATTTAATGAAGTGTCGCTGATATTGGCTTTGATCTTGGCACTAATGGCTTCGATAGGATCTATCAAATCTTTTTGAACATCCTCTCCATCACCAAAAAGTCCGGTGAGAGCAATTGTTGCTGCTTTAACCCCTATTTCCGCGCCTTCCACCGCAATATAGGCTATTTTAGGAATTATCGCTCGGGTTTGACTCTGAAAATCTTGACTTGTTTGTTGCTGGCTGCCGGTTAAAGAAAGCGACTTATCATTAATTAACAACTCATTACCTCTAAAAACGATATTATCGCCGGATTTTTTATCAAAGCTAACCTGTTGATCATCAATCTTGATATTGTAATCAACCGAATAATCGCAATCTTTCGAGTGGGCGCTTACCCCGGCAGTCATTGCGGCCAACAAACCGGCTATTATCGTTTTTTTCATGTAGTTCTCCTAATTACTAGTGATTACCAAGCTACAGTTAGCCTGTTTACTAACCAAGTCGAACAAATTTAACAAAAAGTTTGTTATTTTGATTGCGAAGTATGTAAGAAAACGTGTCTATTTGGGTGATTTTTTCTTAATCATCGTCTATCTTCAACTTAAGAGGAGCTTAGAAAAGAATCGAAAAATGGTTAATAATTTTCTAATGCATGAGCAAGACAATCTCAAACAAATGTTTTTGGCTCTTAAGTGATTTGCTGAATGGCGCCACATCATAATTAATGGGAATAAAAACTGTACAAAATGATGTCTTTTTGGAATAAATTTTATAGGTTGATCCAGATTTATATTGTGGCGGGTTTTATGCTGCTTGCAATGAATCAAACCTTGATTGCCGAAAATGCTTCTACTCATTTGACGACAAAAAATGATTTGCAGATTACTCTAACCGCAGAAGAAAAGCAGTGGCTGAGTAAAAACCAAAACTATGCCTTCGATGGTGCCCATATTGAAGAACTAACAGGACAATCATCTGATGAAGAATTGGTTGGTTTTATTGTCGACTATTTAGAGTTGATTAATCGCAGACTCAACAGCAATTTCCAGCTAAATCTATCCGACGAAGAACAGATACCTAGAGTCACCAAGCAAAAATCTGCTAATTCATATTTTGCCAATACTGAAGATTTACAATCTCGACAACCCTTTGATTTTACTTTACCGATTCTCCAAATCCCAGATGTATTCTATAGCCGTTTAGATGAGCCAGGCTTCGCTCGTATCGACAAATTAAATGGCAAAAAAGTGGGTATTTATGAGCCGACCCTTGAAGTTGGACGCTCTTCCATTAACGATTCTCTCAGTCAATATCCACAATTAGAGTTGGTTATATTCAAGTCTCAAAAGGAGCAAATACAGGCCTTAGAATCAGGCAAACTTGATTTTATTTATGGAAATCAACTAACCATTCAAAAAATCATTAATGAGAATATGGTTTCTGGGATCAAAATCAATCACTTTGATGCCTCTCATTCTATACAGGTAAGAATCGGCGTTGATAAAAGTTTGCCGTTGATGAAGTCTTTACTTAATAAGGTAATCAAAAGTATTTCTAATCAACAAAAAACAAACCTTTACAATCGATGGTTTGATCTGCCAAACAGCGGAGATAATAAGATTTACTTTACTGAGAAGGAGAAAATATGGATACAAAACAATCCGGTTGTCTATTATAGCGACATTTCATGGATGCCTTACATCAGTGTCGAAAATGGCAATGTTGATGGAATAGCTAAAGATTATCTCGACCTGGTTATCGAAAGAAGCGGTATAAAATTTCAATTTGTTCCAACAGAAAACTGGACCACTCTCATCAAAGAGCTTAAAGACGGCAATATTACTCTTTCACTCGCTGCCGGAAAAACTGAACAAAGAAAGCGGTTTGCAGATTTTTCTGAGCCTTTTATTAATTCGCCATTGGCCATTATTACCTCAAAACGTTTTTCCTATGTTGAGGACTTAAAACAACTCGACGGACTAACCGTAGCGATACCAGAAAATTTATTCCTGACGGAAATGTTGATTAAAGACTATCCACAAATTAATTTAATTTACACCGATACGATCGAACAGGCGTTTACTTTAGTCGCAAAAGAAAAGGCGGATGCTTATGTTGGAAATTTGGTAGTTGCAGCCTATTATTTACGAAAATCACAATTAGCAAATTTACATATAGCTGGTACTGTTGATCATCAGTTCAACATCCATTTTATGATTAGAAGGGGTAACCCGGAACTGCTCTCTATCTTTAACAAGGTATTGACTACTGTAACCAGTACCAAAAAAAGGGAGATTAATAACCGCTGGCTTTCTATTAGTTATCAATCCGGTGTAGATCCTAAAATCATCTGGCAAATAGTAATTACAGCCGTGCTCTTATTATTTGTGGTGCTTTACTGGGTAGGACGACTAAAAAAGGAAATCGATCTCAGAAAATTGACTGAACTCTCACTCAAGTCGGCACGAGTCGATGCTGAAAGAGCCAATCAGGCCAAGTCGGAATTTTTAGCCAATATGAGTCATGAAATTCGCACTCCAATGAATGCTGTTATCGGTTTTACTCAATTATTATTGGAGACAGAACTAACCGACAAACAGCAAAATTATCTAGATTCCATTAAAGTAGGTGGTAACGGTTTATTGCATATTATCAATGACATTTTAGATCTTTCCAAAATTGAAGCCGGAAAACTTTCTATCGAGTATACCTCTGTTGATATATACAAATTACTCGAGGAAATGGGCCAAATCTTCGAGGTGTCAATGAAGAACAAGGGACTTAGTTTCTCGATTAATATCGCAAATAATTTACCTAAATTTCTAGTGATTGATGGAAATCGTGTACGACAAGTTCTTTTAAATCTGATTGGAAATGCGCAAAAATTTACCGATCAAGGTTCGGTGGAAGTCAATGTTTCGAGCAACAATAAATCAAATGATACGGCGGGCATTGAGTTGACCATTCAAATCAAAGATACCGGTATTGGCATTGAAACTGACTCCATGGATGGAATATTTCGTAATTTCGAACAAACTGAAAAAATCAATACACAAAAATATGGTGGCACTGGGCTGGGTTTAACAATCAGTCGTAAACTTGCAGAAAAAATGAATGGCCAATTGACTGCCACCAGCAATATTGGTCAAGGCAGTGTATTCACCCTCCAGTTAAATAATGTAGCGATCGCATCTTCGGCGTCTAAGCGCGAAACAACTTGCCACGAATACCAATTTGAACCAGCGCTTATCATGGTGGTGGACGATGTCGATACCAACCGAATGGTAGTCTGCAAGTACCTTGAGCCTTACCCATTTGAATTAGTTGAAGCCAGAGACGGTATTGAGGCTGTTTCATTAGCTTTGAAAGTTAAGCCGGATCTTATTTTGATGGATTTAAGAATGCCAAAATTGGACGGATACCAAGCAACCATTAATATAAAGAAAAAATTGGATATTCCAGTGATCGCACTTACCGCGTCTGCGCTAGAGGATAAGGTCTCCAAACAGGAGAAATTGATTTTTGACAGCTACTTAAGAAAACCCATCTTGAAAACAAAGCTCATAGAAACTATTGGGAAATACTTAGGGCACAATATTACGGGTAAGCAACTTGAGCAACCGCCAGTTGAATTTAACATCCCTGAAAAAAATCATCTGGATTTTTCGGCTATTGTGAAAAATCGACTGCTACAGGAGCTTGAAACCGTTTCGTCAATAGGTCAATTTGACAGGATTGAACAATTCGCAGAAGAGCTAAAGATATTATCCGCACGGTTTGAAATAGACGCCTTACAGATAATTTCCAAACAACTTAAATCTGCCACAAGAGAATTTGATATTGAAAAAATGGATTTATTATTGTCGCGACTTCGACAAAAATTTAATGAAATTTCGCGAGCAAAAAACTAACAACTAAGCAGCTACCATGTAGCTGGATTAATCTGATAATAACCTTTTAGTTGTGAATACAAAGCAGAATGAACCTGTTTCATTTCCTGAGGTCTTTCGAAAAAAACTTCACTGGCTACCGCAAAAAATTCAGCCGGATTAGTAGCGCCGTAGTGATCGAGCAAACTTGACTCACCCCGTCTCGCCTTATTTTGTAGTTTTTCAAATTCAGTTGATAATATATGGGACCAACATTTTTTATTCTTGTGCCTTAAAAAAGGTGCACCATTGGCTGAGCCGGTTTCCTGATCTAATTGATGGGCAAATTCATGGATCACCACATTATGACCATCGTTAAAAACCAACGCGCCGTGTTTGCTGTCCTTCCAGGATAATACAACCTTGCCAAACTCCCAGGATTCACCACTTAAAACTCTTGGTTTATTTTGCAGAACACCAGCAGCATCTTTTGCCTTATGCCGGGTTATAAATGCCGCGGGGTACACATAAATGGATTTTAGCTTCGGGTAGTAGTTTGTTTTACGATTGAGAAGCAATAAACAGGCTTGCGCTGCAATGGTGACTTTTATTTCATCATCAATTTCGAGTCCCTCAAAGCCAAAATATTGTTTTTCTGCTAGAAAAACCATCACATGTTGTTTGAGCTGTAATTGAACATCTGCCGGCATAGAATAAAAAAACGGGACGTTCCTTTTCAAGATCATGCGCCAGGCTTTTGGAAATGGTTGAGCTTTTATCTGACTTCGTTTGTATTCGACCCATTTTGGCTTGTATAGAATAAAACTAATCAAGCCAATAACCAGAATACTGATAATAAGAATAGGTGACATAGAAAAGCTCGCAATTGTCCAGACACCTTTAATAGTGTCAGTTCGACCTATTTTCAAGGCAAAGCCTAATAATAGTCAAGATGTTCAGTTCTAGCTGTCTGGCGTTAATATTCCGTACCGTGAGTTGAATATTTATTAGACGGTTTGTTAAAGTAAGTTATTGCGAACACGAATATTTTATATAGATGAGGTAAAATGCGCTTTCTCGAAAATAATATTAAATATCAATGAGAACTCTACTCATCATTGGCTACGTGTGGCCAGAACCTAAATCATCGGCCGCGGGTTCTCATATGTTATCGATTATTCGGCTTTTCAAGCGAGAGTCTTGGCGGGTGATATTTGCGACACCGGCGCAAAAAACCGATTTCAACTTCGATTTGGCTTCTGAACAAATAGAAACTCAGGAAATCGAGATTAACGATTCTGGTTTCGACGACTATATCAAAAGGATTCAACCCACGGCTGTTTTATTTGATAGGTTTATGATGGAAGAGCAGTTTGGCTGGCGAGTGGCCGAAAGTTGTCCTGACGCCCTGAGAATTCTGGACACTGAAGACTTGCAATGCTTAAGAGGTGCTCGTCAAACAGCGCTAAAAGAAAATAGAGATTTCAGTTGGAGCGATCTCAATAGCGATCTGGCGAAAAGAGAAATTGCCAGTATCTATCGCTGTGACTTATCTTTGATTATTTCGGACTTTGAAATGTCGCTTCTTACAGAGCATTTCAAAATCGATCCGGCTTTACTAACCCATATTCCATTTATGCTCGATTTAAAAAAAATCCCGCTAGAATCTCCCAGCTTTTCTGAAAGACAACACTTTGTCACCATTGGCAATCTACGTCATGCCCCCAATTGGGATTCTCTCCTTTATTTGCAGAAAATATGGCCATCAATTAGAAAACAACTTCCGAACGCGGAGCTTCATATATATGGCTCCTACACGCCGCCCAAAGCGACTGCCCTGAATAATCCTAAAATCGGATTTATGATCAAGGATAGAGCCGATGACGTCAGGCAAATTATGCAAAAGGCGCGGGTTTGTCTATCGCCACTAAGATTCGGTGCTGGCATAAAAGGAAAGTTTGTCGATGCGATGCAAAGTAGAACGCCTAGCATCACTACTGACATTGGCGCTGAGGGTATGACAGTTGGCAATCCATGGCCGGGTCTGATTGCCAATACGGCCGAAGCAATTGCTGAGCAAGCGGTGGTACTCTATCAGGATGAAAAACTATGGGCCGAAAAAAGCAACCAGTGCGAAAGGCTTTTAAGGATGGTTTATGACCGTGAAAACATCTCGAAGGATCTATTGATCAAAGTAGACTTTTTGCTGAATAATATTGGGCAACATCGAGCAAATAATTTCACGGGTTCAATGCTTAATCACCATACGGTAAGAAGTACCAAATATATGTCTAAGTGGATTGAGGAAAAAAATAAGGGATTAAATATTTGAATCAATATCAAAAATATCCCCCAGCTTAAGTAAATTTCCGCAAGTCATAGTCGTTTTGATAAGAGGAGGCGACAATTTTTGATGACAGGCACGTAAGCCAACATAATTCACCTCACTATGATCTGGCTGGCCAAATTTATTGGCATTTCGCATGGCGTGTTCTGTTAACATTAATACGTTTTCCCATTTATAGCTTTGTTCGTCATTTTGATGCAATGGCACCAATGAATAACCCAGTGAGAGTCCGCTCAGACTAGATGGATTAGATGCCTCTGAGTCAGTTGTTAAAACGCTTATTCTTTTGATTAATTCAGTAATCTGCCTGTTCGAGTCAACGAAGCCTAACATCGCAAGCTCGTCAATATTCCAACGAGAAATTAACATAATGTCTGATTCTAAACTCGATATTTTTTGCGCAAGTCTAATCATTTGATTTTCTATATGTTCATTGGATATTTTCAAAATAATACAGCATAATTTTTGTTGTTTAACGTTTGATCGAGTTGCGCTCTTTTTTAGCCAGCTTAAGCTGATTAAAAGCTGTTCGGTAAAAAAACTTTGATTGGGTAGACCTGTTGTCAAATCATTTCCACTATTGACTTGGTAATTTTTAACTTGTTCCTTTAACGATAAATTATCTTTTTCATACAAGGCGGTTTTAGACTCAATTGTTTCTGCTACCTTCTTTTGAAATAAGTCCTGATTGGCAATTCGTTTGGCTTGTGAACGAATAAGAAAGATAAGTGAGATACAAAATATGGCGGCGTATATTACAAACGCCCACCAGGATGCCCAAGGGGCAGGCTCAATTATAACTCTCAAATTAATCGATTCATCGCTCCAAACATTGTCATTATTACTCCCTTTGACCTTAAAAACATAGGAGCCCGAAGGCAGATTAGTGTAGGTGGCACGGTTTAGATTTCCAATGCTAATCCAGTCTGGGTCAAACCCTTGCAATTTATATTGATACTGATTTTTATCAGGTTGCGAATAATCTAGCGCGGCAAACTCAAAGGTGAGGAGATAATCTTTGTGGCCGAATTTCACTTTTTGTAGTCCGGCCAAAGGGCTATCAAGCTTTACAGACTTATTTTCACTACTAATATTTGTGAGTACAATCGTAGGTATATTGTTGTTAGAGGTTATTTCTCTTGGAAAAAAAGCACTGATCCCATTGAGTCCTCCAAAAAATAATCTACCATTGGAGGACTTTAATATTGAATTTTGATTAAGCTCATTATTATGAATTTTTAGCGCCAGATCATAATGTTTGAATTCTTCAGTCTCAGGGTCAAGGCGACTCACACCTCTGTTAGTGCTAATCCAGATATAACCATCATCATCTTCAATAACGCCATTAACTGTACTGCTCGGCAAACCGTCTTTCATAGTATAATGCTTAAATTTGTTTTTCATCTGACGCCTGTCTTCAGGCTCCCAACGGTTAAGCCCTCGACCTTGCGTACCAATCCAAAATCTTCCACGACTATCCTGATAAATTGAAGTAATTGCATTACCGGTTAAAGTGCCAGCCGTTTTTGGCTGATAAATAAAATTAATAAAGTTTCCAGTATTCTTATCCAATCGCGAAAGGCCACCCCCATCTGTTGCTGACCAGATATAGCCTTCGTCGTCTTCCAGGATATGTAATATGTTTTCACTGATGAGCGTGTTTTTATTATTTGCTTCAATTTGATAGTGTTGAAAAGTTTTGCCATCTCGGTTTAATCGATTCAAACCAGCGGCATAAGTCGCTATCCATATTTCACCATCACTGTCCTGTAATACATTGGTCACGCCATTAGCCGAAAGACTTTTTGGATCTGTCTTATCATTTTTGAATTGCTTGATAAACTGTCCCTGGTTTGATATCACCGTTACCCCCTTAGAAACTGAACCGACCCAAAGGTTATCTTGGTTGTCTGTCATTAATGTTGTCAGTCTTTTATCTAATTGCTTTGATGCGTCCATTTTATCTTTAGAAATAGTTGTCCAATCTCCAGTGTTAGCACGTAAAACATTAAGCCCGCCGCCAAAGGTAGAAACAAAAATATCACCCGTCTTATTTTCTGCCATGCCAAATATTGTGTTATTTGAAATAGTATCAGGATCTTCACTTATGTTTCGGTAGTGAACAAATTTTGCGATAACGGGGTTCCAAATACTCAGTCCAGACAAAGTTCCTAGCCAGATAAGTCCCCCCTTATCTTCATACATTGTCAGTACGCGATTGTGACTGAGGCCAGTGGGTTGAGAGGGTTGATGTTGAATTCTTACAAAGTCCTCTGTTGTTGGGCGAAACAGATTGATCCCGCCATCCGTAGCAACCCATAAAGTCTGATTTTTATCTTCGAGTATTTTATAAACTCGGTCGTTACTGATCGAATTTGGATCATTAAAATCATTTTGATAACGAACAAAGGACTTGTTAAGTTCATTGTATTTGTTAAGGCCTCCCCCACGAGTTCCAATCCATATTTGCCCTTTTGAATCTTCAATTATCGTACGAATACGATTGTGAGAAACTGAATGGGATGTATTTTCGTCGTATAAGAAATGGGCAATGGTATTGCCATTTTTGTCGACAAGCCATATTCCCTGACCATCTGTACCAAACCAATAGCGTCCTCTGGAATCTTTAAAGATTACCCGTATGTCAGTTTGTTTTAATTGTTCAAAATAGGGAATAACCGGATGATGTGGTTTATGGGTATCGACAGAATATAAACCATCTCCATCGGTGCCAATCAAAATTTTACCATTGTTGTCATTGAATAAAGTATTGAGCCTCAAAACAGGTTGTTTGTCGCCAATAATGTTTATTTGAGAGAAGGAGTTAAGTGAAGCATCAAATTTGTTTAATCCACCACTAGTTGCCACCCAGATATTTTTTTTTTCATCTTCAATAATATCTCTTACAACATTGCTGGAAAGACTTTTATTATCCTCTTGAATATTTCTGAAAATAATCATTTTCTTACCATCAAATCTATTTAAGCCTTCTTGCGTGCCAACCCACACAAAACCATAACTGTCCTGAAAGATGCTCTGTACCGTTTTTTGAGAGAGTCCCTTGTCTGTGGAGATGTGTTGGAATTCTATATAGCTGAAATTTTCACAATTGGCTGGAAAAATATTCCAAAATAATATGGCGACTATGAAAGTAAATTTGTTTAATTTCATCAATTATATCCGATGGTTTTCAACCTAAAAAGCCGTGCTTATCACGGCTTTAATGGGGGAGGAGTAAAATAATATTCTAGCGAGGGATTGGGCCTGGTTTACTCCTGTTCAACCCATACATTAATTGCTATGGAAGCATCGTTCCAGATGGAAGCGTCATTCCAAATGGATGCATCATTCCAGATGGAAGCATCGTTCCAAATGGATGCATCATTCCAGATGGAAGCATCGTTCCAAATGGATGCATCATTCCAAATGGATGCATCATTCCAAATGGATGCATCATTCCAAATGGATGCATCATTCCAAATGGATGCATCGTTCCAAATGGATGCATCGTTCCAGATGGAAGCATCATTCCAGATGGAAGCATCATTCCAGATGGAAGCGGAAGTCCACAAATGACCATTTGTCTGATCCGTTACTCCATTCCAGGCAAGATCACTATGATCACGTATGAAATATTCACCTCGCTCATTGATCATAGTCGGACCAGCATAGTGCTGCTCATTATTGAGGTCTTTACTAATATCTAAACCACGATTAGCGCATCCAGTAACATTACTAGTCACTGCGCCAAAAGCATCCACTTGCCCCATTCCCTGTTCAAATGCACTGTAACTCCATACGCCAGAGTCGTCTCTCGCTGCCTTTGCGGTGGCCATCAAACGGCACTTTACGTCATCAGGAGAAAGTCCTGAATTTTGACTGAGCATCAAAGATATCACGCCACTTACCACACCGGTTGATTGAGAGGTTCCTGACATCTGAAAATATTGGCCACCATCGTGGTATTCCGAATAGGTTTCTGCCAAATTTGTTCTTGTTTCCATCAAACCCATTATATGTCCGCCGGGTGCAACGATATCCGGTTTAACAAATCGTTCATAGGTTGGGCCGCTAGATGAAAAAGTAGCTAGGCGATCATCAGAAAAATTGTCCGGCGTATATGCGTCAGTCACAGCGCCAACGGTAATCACATAAGGCACATTACCCGGCACGCCTATTCCCATCGGTGAATTACCACGATTGCCAGCGGAAGCAACGACAACAATCCCTGCTTGCCAGGCTTTCATAACGGCCTGGTTTAATGGATCCTGCCAATAATAGGAGCGAGGCTCTGCGCTAAAAGACATATTAAGAATGCGAATATTATAATTATCCTTATAGGTGATCGCCCATTCAATACCTCTGATAACGTCTGCATACTTTCCTTGACCATTCATGTCGAACGCCTTAACGCTGATCAATCTTGCATCGGGCGCTAGTCCATAATAGCGTCCTGATGCGTCACGCTCACTGTTAACTGCCACGCTGGCTACGTGAGATCCATGACCACTATCATCGCTATTTTTCATCGAGGTTTTATTTCTAATCGCGTCAAAGGTTCCATAAACACGGTGCCGGCCATAGGCATCTAATCTAATTCCACTTAACGACTTAAAACCTGTATCGATCACCGCGATAGTGACACCATCACCAAAAATACGAGCATCATGCAAAGGCTGAGCATTTGCCATTTGAGTGGCTGATGCTTGCGAATAACCAACTCTTTTTCCCCAGGCCAAACCTGCCGACTTAACGCCATGATTAGGGGTAATTATTAAACCTTGCTGGCGGAGAGTTATGCTTTGTTTAACGGTGAGATTGGCTGCCACGCCATTAATAATAGCTAGTTGGTGAGTAATATCACCACCCACATCAAGCGTTTTCTGTGAGGCATTTTGACCTTGAATAAGGAAACTAGAAGGGGTATCCAATTTTGTAAGGGTTAAACGATTACTGTTGAACGACCGATCACTCAAACCATAAATGACTATGGACATAATTAGGCCCGTAACCGCCAACCAATAAAATT
>Ga0316205_10001085_pt1 | contig 37882 bp, 40 predicted proteins | sample 3monthpyrite_MG_FD_204941 | JGI IMG/M metagenome (GOLD analysis project Ga0316205, IMG submission 204941) | Microbial mat bacterial communities from mineral coupon in-situ incubated in ocean water Damariscotta River, Maine, United States -... | ecosystem: Environmental > Aquatic > Marine >...
GAGTCGAACCCCCGACATTCGCCTTGTAAGGGCGACGCTCTACCAGCTGAGCTAACCACCCACAATTAGCTCTTTCTGCAAAGAGGCGCGAATTCTATATGATGCTTAACTTATTTACCATAGCTATATGAAAAAAAATCACTTTTTATTTATTTCGCCCCTATAATTCTTCTTATACGTTTCTTCACCCATCTGATTAATCTGAAAATTAATCATCTCAGTAAACAGCTCTATTAATGGTTGATAAGCTTGCTTGCTGCCTTCTAGCGCCCTTAAAGCGACAACAACGCTCTCTATGGTTGATAGATACCCATCTTTAGGCACCTTGCGAATCCTGTAATTAGATATTTGTTCATCTGTTAACCTCAGACAAACTAATTTCTGAAATAAAGGCTGTAACTCCCAAATTTTCTTTGCCTTACGCCAGGTTGCATCAATAACAATAAGATTTTTCAGCTTTAAGACTTCCTCCGTTCCACTTTTTTCACTTAATTCATATGCATCTTCATGCGGATACAAAATTGCCGTCTCAGTATCATTTTCAGTTATAAATTCAATTAATTCTTTGTGCTGTGAGAAGTCTTCAGCTATCCATTTCTGATATTGCTGTAAACCCAACTCTGCTATGATTCCAGTGCCTTTCGGGTTATTCACTTCATCTGGGTGTTGTAATACAATAATTTGAATTTCATTTGGCTGTTTCTCTATACGCCCACACAGACAGGCAACCTTTGCACGATGACATTGATAACAAAATGCACGGGACATTAGTTATGACTCCAACAGGCATCAAACCTGAGCAACTAGAATTTAAACAGGCTGAGCATTATAACCTGCCACTGGTAAAGTCTTTTTATAAAAACAACGGTATGCGAGCTCAGGCCCCTAAAGGCGATCTGATATTTATCGCGACTTTAAACAACAGCATTGTAGCCGCTTTAAGGCTCCACCCTGTAGAAACCCTGTATTTATTACGCAGTATGTGTGTACAGGCAGAAAACAGGCATCAGGGAATTGGCTCGGCCTTACTAGAACACATACAAATTAAACTAAACGAAATTGAATGTTATAGCTTCCCTTATACTCATCTTACAGACTTTTATTCTCGTGCAAATTTTGTCAATTATGAAGCGAAATCAGCACCTGTTTCTATATCTGACAAATTTAATCGTTATTTAAAAAATGGGAAAAAATTATGCTTGATGAAACATCAACACAAAGCTGACTAATTACTCTGCTGGTCATGCTAAAATAACACCACTTTTTATTTAAAACACAGGTCTAATATGTTCGATGTAAATGAATATTTTGATGGCAATGTAAAGTCTCTCGCTTTTAAAGCTAGTGGAGATAAGGCCACAGTAGGTGTAATGGCTGCAGGAGATTATGAATTTGGCACAAACTCGATTGAGCACATGACATTAATTAGTGGAGAGATGTCTGTGAAATTACCTGATGAAGATAATTGGCGAGATATTGCTATAAATGAAACGTTTATCGTTCAGGCTAATGTTTCATTTCTTGTTAAAATCGGCTGTGATACAGCATATCTTTGCCTTTATAAATAACCCCATAAAATTAAACCTATAAAGTTTAGCCTATGAAATATAAAGATCTCCGTGATTTCATTTCACAATTAGAACAGAAAGGTGAACTTAGACGCATCAGTGCTGAAGTTGACCCTTACCTTGAAATGACGGAAATCTGTGACAGAACACTACGTGCTTCCGGCCCTGCCCTGCTTTTTGAAAATGTTAAAGGCTCGACTGTACCTGTACTAGCCAATTTATTTGGTACACCTAAACGAGTTGCGATGGGCATGGGTGAAGAGTCAGTAGAAGCGCTTCATGAGGTTGGTCAATTACTCGCTTTTCTTAAAGAACCAGAGCCTCCTAAAGGCATGAAAGACGCATGGGAAAAACTACCTATTTTTAAACAGGTGCTTAATATGGCACCCAAAGTCGTTAATAAAGCCAACTGTCAGAAAAACATTATTGATAAGGACGATATTGATCTTGCTGATATCCCAGTTCAAACCTGTTGGCCTGAAGATGCCGCACCCCTGATAACCTGGGGTCTTGTTATTACTAAAGGTCCAAATAAAGATCGACAGAATTTAGGTATTTATCGACAACAGGTTATAGGAAAAAATCGAGTTATCATGCGCTGGCTTTCTCACCGTGGCGGCGCACTTGATCTCAAAGAATGGCAGGAACTGCACCCCGGTGAGCCCTTTCCCGTTGCTGTTGCACTAGGAGCTGATCCTGCAACCATCCTGGGGGCCGTTACACCCGTTCCTGATAGTTTGTCTGAATATGCCTTTGCTGGATTATTACGCGGCAGCAAAACAGAAGTCACTCAATGCAAACTATCAGATTTACAGGTACCGGCTTCTGCAGAATATGTATTAGAGGGTTTTATTTATCCAGATGATTTTGCTCCTGAAGGGCCTTACGGTGATCACACTGGCTACTACAATGAAGTTGAAAACTTTCCCGTGTTTAGTATTGAAAAAATAACTCATCGTGATGATCCCATTTATCACACAACCTATACTGGCAGACCACCAGATGAGCCAGCTATACTTGGCCTGGCTTTAAACGAAGTTTTTGTACCTATTCTCAAGAAACAATTTCCAGAAATTATAGATTTTTATTTACCTCCCGAAGGCTGTTCATATCGAATGGCAGTAGTGAGTATGAAAAAGCAATATCCTGGACACGCAAAACGAGTCATGATGGGTGTGTGGTCTTTTCTACGTCAATTTATGTACACTAAGTTTGTCATTGTTGTAGACGATGACATAAATACTCGTGACTGGAATGATGTTATCTGGGCCATGACCACTCGTATGGATCCAGCACGTGATACAACTATAATTGAAAACACACCTATCGATTATCTTGATTTTGCATCACCTGTCTCTGGCCTTGGCTCTAAAATGGGCTTTGATGCCACCAACAAGTTACCCGGCGAAACCGATCGAGAATGGGGAAAACCCATCGCGATGTTAGATGATATAAAAAAGAAAGTTGATAACAAATGGGATCAACTAAATATTTTTGATAAAGACTAAATATTTATGCCTATTTCAGACACCGTAAAACTATATAGAGTAAAAGACAGCCATATTCATGGTAAAGGCCTTTTTGCTGCATGTAATATCTTTGAAGGCGATATTATAGGGTCAATTAAATACAACCCTGTAGAGGAAGATGGGCCTTATGTATTGTGGATAGATGATGCTGTAGGCATACAGGTAGATTGTGATCTAAAATACATTAACCACAATGCCAAACCTAATGCCTGCTATTGTGAAGACTTACAGGTAATCGCTATTAAAAACATAAAAACTGGCGAAGAGATTACTCATGACTACGGTGATGACTGGACCTGAAACTTCTTACATATAAAAATTAGAATATTTATTAACAGCTAACTATTTAAAAAGGAAGGAAAATGAAGCAACTGTTTATAAACCTGTTTTTAATACTAACTTTCATCAACCCTCACATGTTATTCGCATCAGATGCAAAAATGAACAACGACCATTTGCATCAACTTATATCAAGAATTGATGCAAAACCTGGTGGCCAGAAAGGCTACTGGAAAATTCAATATAAAAACATTCCCGTTTATATTATAACTTCAGAGAAGGCTAATCGTATGCGAATTATTTCTCCAATAAAATCCTCTGAAGCTCTCGGTAAAGATAATCTTTATAGAATGATGCAGGCTAATTTTGATAGCACGCTAGATGCCCGTTATTCAATTGCCAAAGGAAAGTTATGGAGCGCATTTATACATCCTCTTAACGAATTAACCGATGAGCAATTTTTTTCTGGTCTTGCACAAACCATAACTCTGGTAAATAGTTATGGGGACACATACTCTTCAGGCGCACTCGTTTTTAGTGGTGGTGATAGCCAGGACTTAAATAATAAAACATTTATGGAAATCCTAAAGAAGGGATTAAAAATTTAAACTAACCAGCTCTATGTCAAAGGATAACTAATTAAATAATTTCACACAGAAGCGTGTTGCCAATAAGATAAACATCAAATTACACTTACATATGCTCGACAATTATAAATGAGTGATACGCTCTCATTTTGAGTTATATACAAACAAACATTGTCGCCATTCTTTAACTGGTGCAGATCTTGTTAATTTTATATTTTGACCCAGTTCATTTTCATACCAGCCTCGATGATTTTCCAGTGGTTCAACTGAGTATCCCCACCAGCTACCATCAGAATCCTGAGCAATATAACGCACCCATTCAGGTACGTTTATTTTACTTAAATCAGGCTTCAACAAGCTCATCTAACTCATCATCCATATGCATCATTGTCAGTTCCGAAAAACCACCAATCCACTTACCATCAATGGCTATTTGTGGAACCGTTCTCGCACCCTGGGTAAGTTCAGACATTTCTCTTAATGCGCCATGATTAGAATCTACCTTTGCTTCTTCGTAAGGTATTTTCCACTTATCTAATAGGGTTTTTGTTTTGTCACAGATAGGACAACGAGCGGTGCTATATATTTTAACGCGTGCCATTTACTATTTCTCCAGATATTTATCCGATCATTATAACAAATAATTAATTACACATTCTTTGTAAGCTTTTACTTTGCACCTTAATGATGCAAAATATCATAATAATTTCGTATCTTAGGATTAAACATGTCACACAAAGTTACCGTTCACCCTTCCGGGCATCAATTTGATGTAGATGAGGGCGAAGCCATTCTTGATGCAGCCATGAGACAAAACATAGAATTACCCTATGGTTGTCGCGGTGGTGCTTGTGGGGCATGTGCCGGCTTTGTTATTAAAGGAGAGGTTTATTACGATGAAGAACCTATTGCCATTGATGACGATATGAAAGCAAATGGTCAGGCCCTGTTTTGTATGGGAAAAACCCGGCTGGACCTTGAAATAAGCATAGATGAACTTGAAGGACTAGCTCCACTGGAAATAAAACAGTTTGGTTGCCATGTCAGCTCTAAAGACAGGTTATGTCACGATGTAATAGCACTGAAAATATCACTGGATAATGACGAAAGACTTCAGTATCACGCTGGGCAATATATAGAATTTATTTTAAATGATGGAAAGCACCGTGCTTTTTCAATCGCTAATGCTCCCCATAATGATGATTTAATAGAGCTTCACATTCGACATGTTGATGGTGGATTATTCACTGACTTTTTATTCGAATCAATGCCAGAAAATTCCAGCTTGCAAATGCAGGGGCCTCTCGGTAGTTTTTATTTACGCGAAGACCGTCACCGCCCAATAATTATGATGGGTGGTGGAACCGGTTTTGGTCCGTTAAAAGCGATGATTGAACATATAGAATATGTGGGATTTGATCAACCTATCTATTTATTTATGGGCGTTAGAGCTCTACAGGATCTGTATATGAATGATATGGCCAATCAATGGATACATAACAATTCTAATCTTACTTTTATTCCAGTTCTCTCAGATCCTATGCAAGATGATAACTGGCTCGGAGAAACTGGCTTTGTACATCAGGCCGTTGCAGATAAATTTCCAGACCTTAGTGCTTTTGATATCTATATGAGCGGCCCACCACCAATGGTAAATGCTGCCGTTGATTTGTTTATTAAACAGGGTGCATTAAAAGACAACATGTTTTCTGATGCATTTGAGTATTCAGCAGATGCTACTCAGGCGATTGCCGCTAAGAAATAAAGTTATGGATGAATGCATTAATTTACAATCTGTATTACATCAGGAAATTCCGCTTACAGTTGCAATGGGAATAAGTGTGGCTCACTGCTCTCAAAATAAAGTAGAGCTGCGTGCACCATTAGAACCAAATATAAATCATAAATGTACTGCATTTGGTGGGAGTTTATATTCTGTAGCCGTGTTATGCGGCTGGGGCCTGGTTTTTCATCAAATGCATCTAAATGGATTAAATGGGCACATAGTAATTCAACATAGTGAAGTTGAGTATAAACTACCTGTAGATGGTGAAATAAAAGCGGTATGTGTTATAGAAGATGAAACAATACTAACTCAATTTTTAAAAACTTACCGCCGCAAAAATCTTGCTCGAATCAGGCTACAGATAAAAATATTATTTAACGGAAAAGAAGCAATGCTATTTTCCGGTCATTATGTTGTTCATAAGTAATATTTTGTCCAATAAAATCGGTTATTCGCTTATATACGGTTACTGAATTACCTTAAGTAAAGGACGGTCTAATTTATTTTCATCAACAGTCAGTATCTGATTATTTTTAAACTGCTTATCAACAGCATTCATCAAACCCAATTGGTACATTTTTTGAGCCTCTTCATGCTCATCCATTTTACCATCCAGCAATTCAGCTAATTTTAAATAAGCTTCTGCCGTTGGTTTAATACCCAAACTCGAATCAAAATAACTTCTCGCTTTACCCCACAACTGACAATTTAGGCATAACTTACCTAACACCAGTAAAAGAATCGCATTTCGAGACTGACCATGCAACCAGGTTTCAGCCGTCTCTAACTGTTTCGTACAGTCGCCCACTGTTAAATTTGAATATAACATTGCAAGATCATCATCCCAGATCTCGCTTAATCTATTTCGAATTAAAACCTCAGCCTCAGCTTCTTTTTTTTGCTTAATTAGATAACTACTATATAGATTTATCAATTCAGAATTATTTTTTAACCGTTTTGGTATTTGCTGCCAAATTCGCTCTGTTTTATCTCCATCTATTTGTTTAACACTATTTTTAAGCATGCCAAAGTATGCATCTATTTCATCTTTTTCAAGCTGTGACTCTTCTACTACCTTCATCTTACGAACGTCTTCAAGAATCGGTCCCAGACTATCCCAGTCACCCAACTGCTTATATGTACGAGCCTGTAACTTTTTAACATATCCATGTTTTGGTGAAACACTAGATAAATGATTTAATGTCGCTAAGGCCTGTTCGAGTTGTTTATGACTTAACTGTAATTCTGCCTGAGTTAACCCTATTGCTATATCAGCAGAAGGCGTTACCTCATGAGCCAATCTTAAGTATTCATCACGTCGATCATATGCCCCTATTTGTTGCGCAGATCTGGCCGCCATTAAATAATTTAAAAGAGAAGTATCACTGTTACCAGCCTGTTTAATTAAAATCTTTTCAGCCTGCTCAAATCTACCCTCTGACATTTCTATCAGACCTTTAACCAAAGCATTTTTAGACCTTTCTGACTGACGGTTAGAGTGCCTTTGACTCATATAGTTTGGAAAATATATTAATCTTGAAATCACACGTAAAAAATAATAAAAAATAAAGAAGCTAGCTGCCAGAAAACCAATCATAAATATAAATGATGTTTCCACTGTATAATCTGCAAAACTGAAAACGACATATCCCGCGCCATTATAAAAAGCGGTTACACCTATTACTACTGAAAGAATCGTCGCTAATAAAATTGCAAGTATAATTCGTTTCATTAGTTAGTCTCCTTTTCTTTGTTTTTATTTACACCTTTTTTCAATGTTGTTTTTGCTACTGATGGATTATTTACTTCCTGCAATAATGCCCATGCTTTCGTCAGCTCTGGCAAATTAGGGCTCAGTTGTAATGCCGAATAATCAAGCAGTGTTTTTTGAAGCTGTTGAATGCGATTATCACTATCATCATAGTGAAGTCTAATTATTTCACTGGCCTGATTAATTTCATGTATAAACTGAATTTGATCAAAACGAAGTGCGGCCAAACGTGCGCCCAAAATATATGTACGAAGCAATTGTTCAATACTATTCTGCTGCTCTGCACTACTCGCCGCCTGTATGCTACGCTGATGAACTTTAATATCTCCAATCTGCTTTACTGTTTCAATCACTGAATCTACAAAAGTTTGATCTTCTATTTTCGGCTGTTCTATAGCGACATCTTCACTAAACTGTATTTTAATTTCATCTTTTGCTGATTTAAAAGGAAGCTCAGGTAAATAAGCAATCACCTGATCTAAAGCCAATGAAATTCCATTTACATCTGCTCTATGTATTGCATTTAAACTTGCAATGTCACTAGCCAGTTGTTTACGTATATTAAATAAATTCAAGTCACCCAATTGCTCGATACGTAAGTCAGCTCCTTTTAGGGCAGCAATGGCGCCTTTGATATCACGAGCTACAGCAATTCGTTGATGCGCAATTCTTAACAGATAATCTACCTCTGCCAGGGCCCAGTCTCTCTGACTTCGATTAACAATTTCAATTGCCTTTTGCGATATCTCTTCAGTCTGTTGCAACTGAATAGCTAAGCCTTCTAATTTAGCAGCATTATTTTCTGATACTTTCGAATTTTTACTAAAATCATTTGCCGCTATTGTTAGTCGTGCATTTAGATCTTCAATAGATTGTTGTTGATTTTTCAGAACACGACTTTGGTTTTTCTGAAGATCCCAAAAATAATATGCTGCAGCAGAGCTGCTGGCCATGATGACAAATATTAAGAAAACTAATAAGCCATTTCCTTTAGGGCCTTTTTCTGTCTTTGCTTCTAGCAAAGAGTCACTGACCTGTTCATTCTCAGTATCAATGTTTGTTATTGTGTTTTCTTGTTTTGACATAATTATTTACTTTAAAATTATTTATTCCAGTTAATCTCAACAGCTTCTAACATATGCTGGTTTAGTGCAGACTGGGCAAGTTTAATTGACTTAAATCCCAGGCTTTTAGCTAGTTCACTTCCTCGTTGCGATGCAACTATAAGCGTTGTTTTTAACATTGCATCTTTGCCGGGTTGTTTAAGCATATCATACAGATTTTGCAATGATTCATTACTGGTGACTGTTACAGCCTTTATTTGCAAATCTTGCCATTTATTGCTCAGTTCCTGCCGACTGATATTTTCATCATATTGAGGTTTTTTACGTTGATACACTTCAGCATAGCGCACCTTAACTCCTCTTTTACTTAGTTCGTCAGCCAGATAATCTAATCCACCAATGCCTCTGAAAATCAGGCATTTTGAACCCTTAACATTAACAGCCTGCAACTCTTCAAGCGCTAACAAGGCATCACTATTGAACCCGTTTTCAGGACTCAGGTTTACTTTAAAACCCAGCTCAATGGCTGTTGTATATGTAGCTTTTCCAATTGTCGCAATTTTTGCTGTAATTGACTCAGGCTTGATACCTGACAGATGCATAAGTTCTGCTGTTTTCTGTGCTGCATTCGCACTAATGAAAATAATTAAATTATTTTCATTAAGTGTTTCCAATGTTTGTTTAAGAGCATCACTTAATTCTACCTGCAGTATATCTATACAGGGAAAAACGAGAGATTTAATACCCTTAGCAGTTAGCAAAGCTGCAAACTCGGTCGCCTGTTGTTTTGGCCGGGTTACCAACACAAGATTATTGTTACTCATTCTGAATGCATGATTGAAGAGAAAAGACTCAGTCAATCATTCCCATTTCTCGTAAAATAATATCCGCACCGTCATTTAACAATTGTTCAGCTAATTGCTTGCCAAGGTCTTCGGCATTATTTGCCGGGCCTCTAATTTCACCTCGTACTACCTCACTACCGTCTGGACGCCCGACCAGACCTCGTAAATATATTTCATTGTTTTCCAGCAACGCAAAACCGGCTATAGGCACCTGACAACCGCCATTTAAGCGATTATTCATAGCTCGCTCTGCGCTTAATCGGGTGTGAGTCTGCAGATCATTCAGCGGGGCAATTAAAGCTTCAATGTCAACATCTCCAACACGGCACTCTATGCCGACGGCACCCTGGCCGACAGATGGCAGGCTTTGTTCAGGAGTAATACGCGTTTTTATCCGTTCTTCAAATTCTAATCTTAACAAACCTGCGGTTGCCAGAATGATGGCGTCATAGTCACCGTTATCCAGCTTTTGCAGACGGCTATTAACATTACCTCGCAAATTCAGCATCTGAGCTTTTGGCATCACCTCTTTTATTTGCAATTGACGTCGCAAACTTGATGAACCAATTCGCGCATTCTCTGGTAACTCTTCAAGGCTATTATAAGTATTAGAAACAAAGGCATCTGTTGGATCTTCACGCTCCATAATGACTGGAAGGTGCAGCCCATCAGGAAATTCCATTGGTACATCCTTCATCGAATGCACCGCAATATCTGATTCGCCGTCAAGCATAGACTGCTCCAGTTCTTTTACAAACAGGCCCTTACCACCTACTTTTGCCAGGGGAGCATCAAGAATTTTGTCACCCTTAGAAACAATTTTAACGAGCTCTATTTCTAGCTCAGGATATAAAAGCCGTAATTGACGCGAGACTTCTTCAGCTTGCCAAAGGGCCAAAGGGCTTTTACGTGTAGCGATGCGGATGGTTTGCGGCATGAAATGATCCAGACATTAAAAACAAACTATTTTACAGCAGATTCATATTGATGCGTAGTGCCAGGTGTTTTAGTCAACCGTTTTTTGTGACAGGCCAATAAAATGATAAAGGTTTTGCATTTACCAGGCTTTAGGCTGAAGTGTGATTTATGCCCCCGAATTACTCTCAACGTTACCACATCGATTATAAAACCAGCATGACCTTAAATTTATTTATAGGTCGCCATGTTTTTGATCTTCTTGCGCACATGGGGTAAGTGCCTGCGCGAGATCTCCAGCCTTTCTTCAATGCCTTGAATCGTAATCACGCAGTGGCCTTCTGAGTTTTTTTCTAAACCATTCATATACTGGTCTGCAACAAGTGCGTTTCTGTGTATACGGGTTAAAACATGTGCAAATTCACTTTCCAGTGATTTCAATGATTCTTCTATGAGGCACTCATGGTCATCAGTGCGTAAAGTGACGTACTTATGATCGGCCAGAAAATAACGAATTGTACCTATGGGCACCAATTCAAGTGTACCCCGTGTTTTTACACAGATATGAGTACGTACTTTAGGTTGCTCATCTATGTATTTAAGCTGTTCAAGCTGTGGTTTGGTTAAACGAGCTGCAGCCTTTAATGACTCATGCAGTCTGTCTTGCTTAATTGGTTTAAGTAAATAATCAACCGCATGAGTCTCAAAAGCCTTTAAAGCATGCTCACTAAAAGCGGTGGTAAAAATTATGGCCGGTGGTTTACTCAGACGATTCATATGATGTGCCGTCTCTATACCGTCCATTCCAGGCATACGAATATCCAGCAATACAACATCTGGCTTTAACTCCTGTGCTAATCGTAATGCATCTTTACCATTAGACGCATTAGCACATGCTTCAAAGCCATTTAAATCCTGCACCAGGCCTATTAACCTTTGTCTGGCTAATGGCTCATCATCGACAATCAATATATTCATGTTTTTAAAGGTATTCCTATGGAAACCGTATACAGGTTCGGCTCTGCATTTATGATAAATTCGGCTTCGTCTCCATACATCAGTGCCAGACGAGCCTGAATATTCGCCTGTGCCATGTGATTTCCCTTGTGCCGGCTCATGGCACCATGCCCTGTAACCGGATTGCTTACACTTAAGCATAGTCGATTGTTTTCGAGTTGCGCTGAAATTTTTATATTACCGCCATCAGAAAGTGGTTCGACCCCATGATAAATGGCATTTTCCACTAAAGGCTGTAAACATAATGAAGGAACTTCTATCTCCATTGCCGAATCATCTAATATCCACTCAGTGGATAGACGTTGATCCAGGCGCAAGTGCTCAATATCAAGGTAGCTAGCCGTCAAATCCAGCTCATCACGCAATGTATGATTTGTTTCTTCCTTTAAACTCGCCCTGAATAAATCAGAAAGGTCTTCTACAGCTTTTTCAGCCTTGTCAGCATCGATTCGAACCAGACTGGCGATTGTATTCATACTGTTAAACAGAAAATGTGGTCGAATTCTGGCCTTCAATGCCTGCAATTGTGCATGACTTTGAGCCTGCAGATTCAGTCGCCATTGGTATTGAACATAAAAATACCGCAATAAAACACCATAAATAATGCTGCTAATCGCTAAATTTCGGACAATGAAGTAGGCAATTAACTGCTTATTTTCATCACTGAGTACATCCATCAGACCACTTATATAAATCGCCAGGCCGCTAAACAACACGGTAACCAACATCATCAACATAAAACTGGAGACCGCACATATCTTCACTGACTGTTTATTAAGCCAGTTTTTCAACCCGCAAAGTAAACTGGCATTCACCAGTCCGATCCATTGTGAAAAAAATGAGATAAGTGCCAGGCGCTGCCAGAAGCCTGATTGCTCAGAGGGTGCCAGAGCCAGGAGCAATGATAATAGCTCTACCATGAGTATCAGCATAAATACCGCTGACACATCGCAAAGGTTCGGGATAAAGCCCCGATTTGAATTCAAATCCGTTTCCATACTTTCAGTTTAGACGATAAGCGGTAGGTTTGTTGATTATTACTTTGCAGTTGTTATACGACTAAAGACGTTTATCAGACTATTAAACTGGAAAAGTTTTACCCTGTTTTGGAACATCTCCCTCGGGGACAGAGCATCTTTCCCGCTCTGTCACCTAAACCCATACCACCAAAAGCTGACAGTGGATATGACTCCGTAATACTCTTGATGGCATCAATAAAGGGACAGAGCGCAAAAAACGCGTTCTTTCCCCGTGGGAGATGTTCCACAGCATACACCCAGAGCATAATGGGAAGATCTTTGACAGGTTACTGCGCCATAGCCGCAACACCCCCAAAAACCTCTGTGTTCTCTGTGTCTCTGTGGCAAGCCTTTTGTTATACTCCGCGCTAATTCGAAACCAGTTTCAGGATTCACTAATATCATGAGCAATTCTTCAGATTCAAAACAATCTCCTGACAAGTTATGGGGCGGCCGTTTTTCAGAGCCAACTGATGCATTTGTCGAGGCATTTACTGCATCAGTACAATTCGATCAACGCATGTATCGGCAGGACATTGAGGGTTCACGCGCTCACGCTCATATGCTTACAAAGGTTGGTGTGCTAACAGAAGAAGATCTACAGTCACTATTAAAAGGCCTCGATCAGGTAGAGCAGGAAATCGCTGATGGCAAATTTGAATGGTCTATAACCCGTGAAGATGTTCATATGAACATAGAAGCGCGCCTGACCGAGATCGTCGGTGATGCTGGTAAACGTTTACACACTGGACGTTCTCGTAATGACCAGGTCGCCACAGATATTCGCCTGTATTTACGCGATCAAATAAGCTTTGCTATAGCAGAAATCCGTCGCCTACAAACAGGCTTACTGGACCTGGCTGAACGTGAGGCCAGTACTATTATGCCCGGCTTTACTCATTTACAAGTTGCTCAACCGGTTACATTCGGTCATCACCTGTTAGCCTGGTTTGAAAACATGCAACGTGATGCATCTCGATTTGAAGACTGTGCTCGGCGCATGAATGTACTACCCTTAGGCGCAGCGGCACTAGCAGGCACAACATACCCTATAGACAGATATTTCACTGCAGATATGCTCAAGTTCGACGACGTTTGCCGCAATTCACTCGATGCCGTGAGTGACCGTGATTTTGCAATTGAGTTTTGTGCCGATGCTGCCATTCTTATGACTCATTTATCACGCTTTTCTGAAGAGCTGGTATTGTGGTCATCAGCGCAGTTTAATTTTATTAACCTGCCTGATCGTTTCTGCACCGGCTCATCTATTATGCCGCAAAAGAAAAACCCTGATGTCCCAGAGCTCGTTAGAGGCAAAACAGGTCGTGTTAATGGCCACTTAATTTCTTTACTTACCCTGATGAAGTCACAGCCACTGGCTTACAATAAAGACAACCAGGAGGATAAGGAACCTATTTTTGACACAATTGATACCATATTAGGCTCATTACGTGCATTTGCTGACATGATCCCTGCAATTGAAGCAAAAAAAGAAAATATGTATGCCGCTGCAAAACAGGGGTTTTCAACTGCTACCGATTTAGCTGATTATCTCGTCGTGAAAGGCCTGGCATTTCGTGATGCACACGAAGTAGTGGGTAAAGCGGTAGCCTATGGTGTTAAAAGTGAAAAAGACCTAAGTGAAATGTCACTTGTAGAATTACAGAAATTCTCAGATATTATCCAGCAGGATGTATTTGATGTGTTAACTCTGGAAGGCTCTGTAGCAGCGCGTAACCATATTGGTGGGACAGCACCTGAACAGGTGTTAATTGCGGTTAAAGATGGCAGAGAAAGAATTAAGTAACAAGCTGACTCCGCTCAACTCCTGGTGCTATTAATAAGGGGACAGAGCGCCAAAAAGCGGCGGTCTATCCCCGAGAAGGAGATGTGCCAGAGCATATACTTACAAATGCGAGCGTAATTCAGCCTCAGCTAGTGCATATGCATCATTGAGATTAGCCAAAACATCAGCAAGACCATTAAGATTGTTATCTCTCGCTTCTTCTTCAAGTCGTTTAGCATACTGAAAAACCTGCATAGCACCAATACTCCCACTACCACCTTTCAGCTGATGTGCATTATGTATAACAGTATCTGTATCACCAGCAGGTAGCGCGGAATTCATGCCCTCAATCAATTTCGGTGAGTTTCCTAGATAAGTCTCAATAAACTCCCCAAGAGAGTCCCCCATCAATTCTGCTATTTCATCGAATACTAATTTATCTATTACTGGTTCAGTCATAATTTCATCTGTTAATTATCATCGGGAAACATCTCCGACCAACATGGCTTCAGGCACATATTGACGAATAGCGCTTGTAAGCTCTTTGCATAATCCGGGTCTGGGTTTATGTGAAATCCATAAACAATTGATTTTTAAGTCCATATTAGCAAATACAACCTCTGAACTATATCGACTAAGCACCATTTGAATATCTTGTAGAGTTTGATCAATATAATTTTGAGGCTTTTTCTTTAACTTCGGAATGATCAACATAAAATCAACGAATGAATTACCATTTTCATCACGTGTAGGCGCAAGCTTATACAACGGCTCGCCTGGAACCACGCCTTTGAACATATCAATTTTCTGATCAGACATAAGCTTCTCACATGGAATTAGCTAGTGCTTTTATTAAGCTTAGACGAACTCATTAAAGAACGCGAAGAAATTTACATTATCACTTACTAAGACAACTGTCTAACAAATAGGCTAAATATATTTGCCTAACCGGCCTATTTCGTGGATAATACCTGACCAAATTAGTCAAGATTATTTATTTTTTACGAGGTGATGTAATGGAAGCGATTGTTGACGGTAAAACAATTGAATTAAGCGAAGCAGGTTGGCTGTTAAATTTAGATGAGTGGAGCGAAGAATTAGCTGCACAAATCGCAATTACTGAAAAAGTGCCTGAACTTACAGAAGAGCACTGGAACATTATTAGAATGGCACGTGAGTACTTTGCAGCTAACGGTACTGTTTGTGAGCCACGCGCTTTTTCTAAATTAATGAAGAAAGAGTATGGCAAAGACAAGAGTGATCAGAAGTATATCTACTCTCTGTTTCCAACTGGTCTAATTAAGTGTGCAAATAAAATTGCAGGCTTGCCACGCCCTAAAGGCTGTAGTTAATTTACTACTTCCCCCCCGGTGGAAACCAGAAAGGGTGACTTTTAAGTCACCCTTTTTTTATTGCGTGAAAGATTTGCCACAGGGGTACAGAGGACACAGAGTGTTTTGAGGTTACTGCGCCTGCGGCGCAGTAACCCAAAAAGACTTCTCTCTGGGCACTCTGTACCTCTGTGGTAAATATTTTAAAAATGCAAACAAAGCTCAAAGCTACAACCTATGGGTAACCCCAAAGGTAAACGCCACATCTGGCCCATTATCAAAATTCACTATATTTTCAACCAGACCCACTTCAATAATATTTCTCTCCGTGCGCCACTTGTACCCCAGATGAATTTCATGACTAACGTCATCTAAAGCCCCAAGATCAAGCAACACCCCTTCACTAAATAAATACTGTACGATAAATGCTTCATCTCTATCAACCGTGAACTCATAACCTAACATCCCTGAAAACTGTTTCTCAGCCAGCGGAATCAGACCCAGGGTTTCATCTGAACCAAAATGTGTATACGACACATTACCAAACATATAACCCGATGACTGTTTCTGTGCCATTGTTAGTTGCACGCCGTAATCAAAAGCACCTTTTTCAATCATGCCGTCTGATAAGGTTTCCATGCTTGTATTAAGCACGATCGCAACGGCAGGCCATTCGACGCTTTTGTCTATTAATACTTTTTGAATTGATAGACCTATTGTTTGAGAAAACACCCCGTTCAACTCATCTCCAAAACTTGCCGCATACTGTGGAATTTCAATATGTGTTTGATTTAAATTTACATCTCGTCCATTTTGCTCAATACCAAATACATCATGAAAGGTTTCAACTATTGTATCCAGGTTTAAGTTTCTGATTCTTCGATCATTAAAAGACAACTCCACTGACCAGCCATAATCAAAGCCATGATTTACTGCCAAACGCGTGTCTGTGAAATTAAAATCAAGCAGGTATACATCTGGTGACTGTAAAAAAACACTCGCAGCTGCAATATTAAACTGTAATTCTGTTTCACCTGCTGGTAAACCGTAAGGTGATCCAGGTAATGGCGCTAAGCGTAATGCCTGCCCGGGAGATAATGAACGTATATTCAAAGGACCTAAAGTACCCTGCCAATATGGATCTGGCTCAAAAGAATTAGCACTCAGCGGATTCAAAACAAACACACTCATAAGTAATACAATAAATTTGATATTAAATTTATTAATGAATGCTTCTATTTCTATTCTTTTAAAATTTGTATTATTTTTATGACTCACAAATAAATCCTTTATATTCATATGCTTAACTTAATATTCAAATCCTGTGATACATCCTTACTAAGATTTAATAAATATTAGGACTTTATAATAGTCAGACAGTTGCATTATTTATATTGGAAATTTCTGCACAGTTTGTTTAAAATATTTGAATGAAAATTACACTCGATGCTCTTCTCGTTCTTGACGCCATTCATAGGCAAGGTAGCTTTGCTGCGGCTGCAGAATCATTACACCGCGTTCCCTCTGCTATTACCTACAGTATGAAAAAGCTGGAACAGGATTTAAATACATCACTTTTTGACAGGGCCGGACATAAGGCACGCCTGACTGAGTCTGGTAAATTTTTATTATCAGAAGGTCGTCACTTATTAGAAGCTGTATCTGACCTTGAGAATCAGGTCCGAAAGGTATCAAAAGGATGGGAGATAGAACTAAATATCGCCATTGCTGACATGTTACCCATCAACGGTCTACTGGAACTGATTAAGCAGTTTTATCAAGAAAAAAGTGGAACTCGAATTAAGTTACATACAGAGGTTTATGGCGGCACCTGGGATGCACTAATGAGCAATAGAGCCGATCTGGTTATTGGTGCTCCGGATAGTGGGCCTGCTGGCGGCGGTTATCATACACAAGCTTTATGTGAAATCGAATGGGTTTTTGTAGTTGCCCCTAATCACCCTCTTGCAACACATAAAGAACCCATACCTGAGACTATCATTTCTGAGTATCGCGTAATTGCTGTTGCGGATACTTCACGTGACTTACCTAAAAGAACCGCAGGAATTTACACTGGACAAGATGTGTTTACTGTATCTGATTTTAAAACAAAAATAACTGCCCATATTATGGGAATGGGGGTAGGTTTTTTACCTCAGTATCTGGTTAAAAATGAAATTGAAAACGGTTTATTAATTGAGAAAAAAGTAGAAACAGGTCATCAAACAGCATCCACTTACCTTGCATGGCGAACAGGTAAAACAGGTCGCTCACTTGAATGGTTTTTAAACAAACTAAATAGCTCGGTTTTTTTATAACTAATTACGAGGTTTATATCATGTCAGAAAATCTCTATACCGGGAGCTGTCTCTGTAATAAAGTTAAATATGAAATATCTGGGTCAATTAACAATATCATTTATTGCCACTGTTCAAAGTGCAGAAAAGCACAAGGTAGCGCCTTTGCTACAAATGGAAATGTTAACAAAATTAATTTCAAATTCATTATCGGTGAAAATGTATTAACCGGTTATGAATCTAGTCCGGGGCAAACAAAGTATTTCTGTAAATATTGCGGTTCACCGATAATAAGTAAAAACAACAAAACACCAGACTTGATTCGTGTCCGTATTGGAACCATTGAATCTGATATTTCTGAGCATCCTGAAGCCCATATATTCGTTAATTCAAAAGCTAATTGGGAAAAAATCGAGAGTCATTTACCACAATACGATGAATACCAATCTGATTTTTAATTTATACATGATAGTGCATTCCATTAAGAGCGCATTTTTTCACCATACCGCGTGTAGTACCATTTCATAACAAATGGCGGCAATATTGTGGTTAATGCGATAACTATTATCAAACCCGCATATACTTCATTTGTAAATATCTCACTTTCCCGACCAAGCTCAGCAAAAATAAGCCCCACCTCACCACGTGGAATCATAGCCGTTCCAATCATTAATCGTTCATGCCATGGCTCTTTTAATAAAAAGACTCCTAGCAACTTCCCGGCAAATGCTGCGAATACCAGAAATATTGAAAATTGCCAGATAAAAGGTGAGGCCCAGTCAATCTCACGTAAATTTAAAGACAAACCAACCATAACAAAGAATATTGGCGTAAAGAGTTGTACAATAGGTTTCATTTGATTTTCTATCCGATCTGCAAATTCCTCATCACTATGAAGCGCTATACCTAGCGGAAAGAAAAAACGCCGTGACAATGCCAGGCCAGCGGCAAAACCACCTAATAATTCAGGCGCACCAATTGCATGTGCCAACCAGGCAAAAAACAGAACGAGTGAAACAATAGTGGTTGGTATCAAGCCAGGAATTTCACTGCTCACATCGAAGCGTTTAATAATTATTGACATTAATTTTGCTGCAATCGGTGCCAATACAAAAAACGCGGTAATAAATACCAACACCTTGCCGGTATTCATAAAACTAACACCACCACCAATTGAAAACTCATATAAAAGAGCTAACAAAACAACACCCATAACATCATCTAACACTGCCGCACCGAGTACTATTTGACCTTCTTTTGAATTTTGCCGTTTAAGATCAGCAAGCACCCGCACAGTAATACCAATACTGGTAGCGGTAAGTGTGCCACCTATGAATAAAGAAACCAGTAATGATAAATCAAATACAATATAAGCAAGCGAGAAACCAAAAACCAGAGGCAATACAAAACCTGCTAATGCCACTTTTATCGAAGCAGCTCCCGTACGAACCAGACGTTTTACATCTGTTCCCAGTCCCACTTCAAATAAAAGTAGAATAATACCTATGCCGGCCATTAATCGAATTGCCTGTGTTGGCTCTATCCAGCCTAAAAGACTTGGACCTAATACGACCCCGGCGAATAATTCACCGATAACGGATGGGGATTTAAGGCGAGTCGCTATCTCAGCAAATATTCTTGCTGTTAAGAGAATGATTAATAGCGTAAGAAAAAAATCATGGGCCTGCATTTAAAATTCTGCCTGGATTTGATTATTTAATTTAGCAACACGAATACGTGTTTAAGCCTATAAGATTTTAGCGATTATTATATCGATAAAGGTCAAATATGCCATGTTCAATAGAATCTTGCTTTGCATATTGTGCATTAAAATAATCAGCCTCTTTCCAGAAATTCGAATCGGTTCTTCGTATTCCATATCGTCCGACGAAACGTTCATAATCATCTCTAGATTTGATAGCTATGATTTCATCTGCAAAATTTGCCAGCTCTTTTTCTTCAACCGAAAAAAAGAAATTAGGATATGAACCTAAAATACCCTTATACACAGTCAGTGTGTCTAAGTCTTTATCCCTGTTAGATACTTCACTTAGCAGGGAACTAATATTTTTATATCCTTTATTATTAATCAATGTATAAACCTGAGTTTTATTATTACCTATTACTTTAATAAAACTAAGGTCTGGGAACACCATTAAGCTACTACCTTTAATATTAGCTATTCTCTGTACATGCTTATCCATTGAAGAAATACGCCCATCAGCTCCACACTCAATATCATCACAACGATTTATCACATCATTTATATAGTCATTATTTTTTAGTCTTTTTTCTAAACTTTTATACAGCTCTCTTTGCGAGTCTTGTGTATTAAAGCCGTATACAACCTGAACGTCTAACCATGCTTCTGGTGCTTTAAAGTATTTTATCAGGCTTTCTCGAATACCTTTATACCAGGATGCATGAAGTTCCTTTCGGTCTTCGACGGGCAGAAAAGCAAGAAATGTATTTTCTGCTTCCATCCTGAGAAAATCCATATAAATACGAGTATTAAATTGATGCCCTACATTGCCATGGACATCATATCCAGCAACCAGTAAATAATGAATCCTTTCAAATACAGGATAATCAATCACCCATGCTGATTCCGGGTAATCACCTAACAACCCCTGCTTAACCGTTGCACTATCAAAATGTCTAAACACAGTAAGGGCACTGTTATTCTTATTCATTCCATTACTTCCATTCCAGATATATGAAAGTGCTTCATCAAGTTCTATAGGCGGCATTTTACTAAATTCTTCCTGCCTTGTTTCCATGTTTTTATGCTGTAAGTCCCAGTATTTTGTCCAGGTACTGAATAAATTTAATGTATTTCCCTGCTCCGCTGGCAAACTAAAATCCGACGCCATTGCTTTTAAATATTCATTATCACGATTTACTTTTAATTTATCCGGCTCTACAAAAAACACCCAGAAATTATCTTCAATAACATTCAAGGCAACCTGCCCTCTACATACCGGCCCTTTAATAAAACCTTCTATAAAAAATTTGGCATCATCTAGTAAAAACCTATATCTGGATTCTACTGGAATGTCTGAAAATGCCTCAATTGGGTTTGATGCAACAATTGCTTCATACGAAGGTAGTTTATCTACTTTATAATCTGGATTGATAAACAGCTCTTTAAATCGTTTTATTCGTTTACCTGATAATTCATAAACGACGTGAGATTTATCTACTATTGATGATTTTTCGTATTTCAATCTATAATAGAAATCATCCACCTGTGGATTATCATAAGGCCTAATAGTAGCAATTTCTTTTATTGCAGTTCCGGGCGGAGTAGAAGAACGAACCAGCCTGAAAAATTCACGATTATTCTCACCCTGAAAATAAAGGTGGGCTATAAATAAGTGCTCATAAATATATCTGCTAACTAGTTTGTGTTTTAAGCCTTTATTATTTAAAAAAACTTCCCAATTTTTAATTTGTTCTTTTGTTGTAGCTGAAAATATTTTCTGGCTATCATCGGGCATGCCCTGTGATATCCATTTAACTAGTATATGATATTCATCATCAGATAAATTTGGCGTTGCAAACGGCATTCCCTGCAAAGGAAAATCTTCTGCATAACCTTCAAAATCATTATTTACGGGACAGGTTTGTTCTCTATTTAATCCTAAATAAAAACTATCATTTATCATTCCCACTCTGGGTTGTGGATTTAGTTGTTTTAAGCGTAACATTTTATATAAAACAGAATGGCGCAAATTATTTATTGCACTGTCTTCCTGTTCATTTAAAATCGAATGAAAGCCTTTTTCACGCCATTCTTTTTCTGATTTTGCATCAATAAAAAGGCGCGTGGGTTCTGCTGAAAATATACGCTCTGCATCATATATTTTTTTAGGATTAGCACCTCGTTTAATACCTTCTATTGATGTTAGTTTTAACTGACATGGCGCGTCATAACAACCATGGCAAACAATACATCTTTTTTCTAAAACAGGACGTGCTTCATTTATATATGAAATATTTTTATCACCTCCCTTCAATAATATCTGATATTCAATATCAGACTGGCCTTTAGTTAAACTCTCTTTTTCACCGGCACATGAAACAATTAAAAAAGTGATCAGTAAACCGATAACTGACCGATACAACGTCCCTGTCATTCCATATCCTCTAACTGCTCCCAACGTTTATAAGCCTCTTTTAATTCATATTCTATTTCTGATACACGTGACGTTGTAATGGCAATAACATCTTTATTTTGTTGATAAAATTTAGCATCAGCCATTTTTTCTGTAATTTCTGCCATTTCAGTATCAAGTGTTTCAATCAACATTGGCAGTTCTTCTAATTCTTTCTGCTCTTTAAAACTTAATTTTTTAACTGATGTTTTCTTTAATATCTTACTGGCTTGTTCTTTATCTTCTTTTTCTTTAACCGGTGCTTTCTTCTTTTTTCTCATTTTATCTTTAAATTGTCTTAACCAGTCTTCATAACCACCAACATATTCATTTACCTGACAATCACCCTCAAATACTAATGTGCTAGTTACTACATTATCTAGAAATGCCCTATCATGGCTGATTAGAATAAGAGTTCCTTCAAATTGCATTAACAAATCTTCCAGTAATTCTAATGTCTCAACATCAAGATCATTAGTAGGCTCATCCATTACCAGTAAATTAAATGGTTTTGCAAATAATTTTGCCAACATTAGTCGATTCCGTTCTCCACCAGATAAGGTACTTACGGGTGAGTTTGCCCTATCTGGTGCAAACAGGAAGTCACTTAAATAACTCATGACATGTTTTTCTCTGCCAGCTACATCTATTTTATCTGTGCCAGGTGCAAGGTTATCTCGTACACTTTTCTTTAAATCTAATTCAGTGCGTAACTGGTCAAAATAAGCAATTTCAAGTTTGGTGCCTAACTCTACCTTACCCTGATCGGGTTTTAATTCACCTAACATCAATTTAATCAAAGTTGATTTACCAACACCGTTAGGCCCAATAATACCAATCCGGTCACCACGTGTTATTAATGTACTAAAGCCCTTTATTATCGGTGTGTCGCCATAGCTATAACTTACATTTTCAGCTTCAATAACTCGTTTACCTGAGCTATCCTGTGCCGTCATCTGCATATTAACCTGGCCTTTCTGCTCACGCCGTTGCATTCGCTCATTTCGCAAAGCTTTTAAGGCACGGACCCTGCCTTCATTTCTGGTTCGACGTGCTTTTATACCCTGTCGTATCCATACTTCTTCCTGTGCAAGTCGTTTATCAAATAAGGCATTTTCCTTTTCTTCATTTTCCAGAGATTCCTGTTTACGTAATAAGTACGTTTCATAGTTACCAGGCCATGAGGTCAATTTACCTCTGTCTAGCTCTATAATTCGGGTTGCCAATCGTCTTAAAAATGATCTATCGTGGGTAACAAACAAAACACTGCCGTTCCAGTTAAGCAAAAACTCTTCTATCCACTGGATAGATTCTACATCGAGATGGTTAGTTGGCTCGTCAAGTAATAGTAAATCTGGCTCTGTAACTAATGCTCGTCCTAACAATACTCGTCTCTTTAGACCTCCGGATAAGGAGTTGAATTCGTCATCAGGTGGTAGCTCAAGTAAGGATATGGTCGTTTCAATCTGTTGAGATAGACTCCAGCCATCCACTGCTTCAAGTTCATGCTGAATTCTGGATAATTCCTCCATTTTTTGATCAGTGTACTCTTCTGCTAATTCCAGGCTGCAGTGATGGTAGCTTTTAAGTATCTCTCCCACGCCTTCTAGCCCAGAAGCCACCACATCATAAACACTACCATCTACTTCATCAGGAATATCCTGAGTGAGATAGGCTATCTTCAGATTTTGTTGCTGCTCAATGCTGCCTTCATCTGCTTTAACCATTCCCCCAATGAGCTTCATAAGTGTTGATTTACCCTCACCATTACGGCCCAAAAGACATAAGCGTTCTTTTGCTTCTATTTGCAAATTGAGTGAGTCAAACAAGTTTGGACCGCCAAAGCCCAGATTAATATTTCGTAGAGTAAGAAGAGCCATAGACGTATTTGATAATTATCCTGTTGAGTAATATGTATTTTATCAGAGCCAGATAGTATTATTAGGTTTTTCACCATATAGATTACAAATGAGCCTGACAATTCTATCAATCATCGAATCACCTACTCATCCTAAGTTATCTGGACTTTTTCAGAATATTGGTGCACGTGAAATCAAGGTCAATTCTAGCCGTAATGCAATTAAGGCTCTTAAAACCTATAAACCTGATTTTATAGTTGCTGAATTCTTTTATGGATATGGTAATAATTATGCGGGGGTGAATGTGAGTAATCTGGATGTTCTACTATCAAGCCTGCCTAAATACTCACCCAATACTAAAACCATTGTATTTGTTCTTAAAGATGAAGCTCAATACATTGAAAAGTTAAACAATCTATATCCTCTACATGCTGCTTTTCTATATGACACCCCTGAATATGCTATTGAAGAAGTGCTTATAGGCCCAACAGATAAGAATTAACTATAAATCTCACAATTTATTAACATCAATGAACCCCTGCTTCTAGCTGCACTCTAAACGGCACAGGAGATAATTATGTTACATAAGCTTATATTACCTTGCTTACTATCAAGCCTATTTTTAAGTCAGGGCCTTACTGCCCAGACATTTCAGAGTCTGAGCACAAAAACACAACTACTCGAACTTTACTCTTCTCAGGGTTGTAGTAGTTGCCCTCCAGCAGAACGCTGGATATCAAAACAGGTACATAATCCTGAATTATGGCAAACAGTTATACCTGTCGTATTTCACGTCGATTACTGGGATTATCTTGGTTGGAAAGACCCATTTTCTAAAAAACGTTATTCTTCAAGACAACGCACATACCACCATCAGGGAGCTATCAGTTCAGTTTATACGCCTGGCATGGTATTAGATGGCCATGAGTGGCGCGGCTGGTATAAGAACCATTCATTACCCACTTCAAATAAAAGGCCCGGACTATTAAGCGCTACACTAAATGAATCCTTATTAAAAATTCATTTCGAACATGCAATACCATTAAATGTAAACATTGCATTACTAGGATTTAATTTTAAAACAGATGTAAAAAATGGTGAAAATAATGGCAAACACTTTACAGAAGACTTTATTGTTTTAGATACAATCAATAAATTTTCTAAAGATGGAATATGGAATATTGACATTACATCAATGCATCAACAATCAAACCAGCGTTACGCATTGGCTATATGGATTAATAAACCCGAAAGCTTACAGCCAATTCAAGCAACGGGCGGATGGCTAGATTAATAAATTAAAATAATTCATTACCATTATCAGCTAAACATATTTAATAACAACGCTTGTGTATTTTATCTTTTAAATTTGGGTATTTTTTCGATCAGCTCATTCCATGTATCAACAAATTTTGGCCTACTGCTATTTACTGGTTTTGATAAGTAGCGTGATAACTCCTCTGTAAAGGCATCAATATTTTTTACCATACCTTTAATTCCTCGATGATCTACAAATACTAGTTGTCCCTGTTCCTTTATTATAAGCGATAATTTTAATCTATTTGCTGCTGCATTTTCAGAGGTATACAAATCAAACCACTCACCCACTTTCACATATTCTGGTAGCTCACTTAATATACCTTCAACTTCATTACATGATGCATCAGCTTCTTTTCTATTAAACAGGGACCTGTTTTCATCTCGAAACGTATTTAAATTTACATCAATTGCTCTATTTAAAGCATCAGTATTTATTGTGATTCTTTTATTATCTATATCCGATTCACATAACAAATTATTAATTGAAACTACAAACTCTTCTCTAATGCCATTAATCTCCAACCATTTATCTATACTTTCAATCGGCTGCAAATATTCAATAATTTTACTAAAATACTCGGTACCCTTTACCCAGGAGTCGCTTTTCATACCGTGTTGAGAACATTTTTTATACATGAACTGTGGCCATATTTTTAGTGTTAATTCATGTGCTAAAATGGGGATACTATTATTTGATATTATAGTTTGTAACTCGGTTATTATTTGCTGTTTAAATTTATCTCTCTCGATTTTTACGATTTTATTCTTCTCATTATTTTCATAGCAATTTATTGCATCATTCTTATCTGCGTCATTAATTAGTTTTAGTAATTCTCTATTTGCTATTATAAAGTGACCTACTGTTACTTCATCTTCATGTATTAAGTTATCGGTAATTTTACTAATATTTATAGACAATTCTCGTAAACTGGAATTCGCACTACAAATTTTTGTTAATAATAATAATGTGATTCTAGCTGGGTGAGATTGGTCACTAAAAAACCGCTTATCTGATGAAACTTTTATCACTGGCGAACGAAGACCTATAAGATAAGGTTTTATTTCCTGAGGAATACTTGAGTCTTCAGATATTGAAGCGAAAAGCATTTCAATAAATTCTAGAGATTTTGTTGCCATAAGATAACCAATATTCAAATACTCCAAATGGAATTCCATTACCAATTTAGAATAGAACAATCTTTATGAAATCATTCATAAAGCACTTATCGATTATCAATTTATTTATGTCATTTTCTCAAGACTGAGAATTACAAGAAACAAAATACCAGTATTCAGGATCACTTAAAACATGAAATTTATCAATCGCTTTCTGTTGTTTTAAGCTTTATAACCGACAAAAGGGGTTTTATTACAATTATTTATATAAATAAAATTTATGAAGCTCTTTACTTGATTATGTTACTTTATGGACTGAGCTGCACACCAGGCTGATGACCAGGCCCATTGAAAATTATATCCACCCAGTTGCCCGGTAACATCTAATACTTCACCAATAAAATATAGATTATCTTCTATTTTAGATTCTAATGTCTTAGAAGATATCTGTTCTGTACTAACACCACCAGAAGTAACTTCAGCTGTTCGATAACCTTCTGTTCCAGACGGCGTTAAAGTCCAGGTATGAACTGATCTTTCAAGTTTATCAATAACAGGTTTATCTATTTGCTTTAATTTTAATTCATCTGTTATGTCTACACAGATAAATTCCACTAACCTTTTCGGAATAATTGTACTTAAACTATTTATTAATGATTTATCTGGATGTTTTAATCTTTCAGTTTTCAAAAAATCTGATAGATTTATTGATGGCAATAAATCTATCACTATCTCTTCACCAAATTTCCAATAAGCGGATAATTTAAGTATAGCAGGCCCACTTAAACCACGATGTGTGAATAACATATCTTCTTCTATATCAAACTTTTTATTACTCACAGAAACACGTAATGACACACCAGCAAGTTCTTTTATTCTTTTTAATATTTTATCCGGTAAAGTAAATGGCACTAATGAAGCATTTGTCTCGACTAACCTGTGTCCAAATTGTTCCGCAATTGTATAACCATAACCTGATGCACCAAGAGTCGGAATTGACAAACCGCCTGTAGCTATTACCAATGAGTCACAACTATAACTATCTATGCTTGTTGTAAGTACAAACTGTGTCGATTTTTTTATTTTTTTTATTTCGCATTTTTTAAATATTTTAACTGCTACACTTGAGCACTCATCTAAGAGCATTTTTAAAATATCTTTTGAGCTATTTTTACAAAATAACTGACCTACATTTTTTTCAACATATTCAATATTGTGCTTTTCAACTAAAGATAAAAAGTCATATGCTGTATATTGATTTAATGCTGATTTTACGAAATGTGGGTTTTCTGATGTAAAGTCATCATACATGGTATTTAGATTTGTGAAATTACAACGCCCACCTCCAGACATTAATATTTTCTTACCTACTTTATTTGCATGATCAAGGACAAGTACACGCTTCTGGTTTTTGGCTATATTAAATGCGCAAAATAGTCCCGCCGCACCTGCGCCAATTATTATTGCATCATAGTGATTATTCATTCTCATTCATCTTTTGTGTCACTGTTTTTCACTAAGTCTATTTACCAGACGTGCAATCTGCGCCCAATCATGCGACACGATATCCTGAGAATGGGCAAGATGATTTCTAAGTGATTCCAATTCTTTAATTATTTTCTTAGCCTGCTTACTTGTTTCGAAGCCCATTTGTGTTAATGAATTTTTATCTGTAATCAAGATACCTGCTTTATCAGAAAACTGTAAACAGTCTATAAAGTTACAATGTAAATTGCGTCTTTTTCTTTCTTTCCAAATTTGTTGTGTTTTTTCCAGACGCCCCGGCGACATGACCTGTTTCCAGGAATCATCTGGGTAAACTTTTTCTATTATTTGAGTGATAGCTGTTTCTATCATAGTAACCAGCCCAAACAACCACATTCTCACCTGTGGTTTATTAATATCTTCCCTGATAATTACTCCGCTCACCTCTCCAAATATACTTACAAAACAGAAATCGTGTCTGGTTAATACATGTATTACATCACTTAAACTAGCAGTGCCTCTAATCACCTGATCTACAGTAAAATGACGCATACTATCACCACATACTGATTCTTTTAATCCAATATGTTTTACATACCCTTGCACACTACCATTTATTCTTATACTTGCTACACCTTGCTTGTGGTAGTTAAACGCTTTATCAGCCACTTCATTTAACGTATCACTATCAAATGACAATAGACTTTCTGCAATATCTCTTGCAGTGAATAACTGTAGATATTTATTTTTAAAATTTATATCAGAAAAACCAGGCAAGTTCATTATTGCATTTTTTACTGGTTCAATATGTCTCTGAATTGCTGGATCTATACCGAGTTTTTCACTGCTTTTAATTAAAAGTTTTTCAGCGCGTTTTAATAAAGTTGAGTCACCTCCCACCAGTACCTTTAATAGAGCCTTCATTTCAGACATAAAAGTGATAGCAAACTTTTTGTCGTTTTTGACTATATCAGAACAGTTATGTATTAAATCGGCGAGTTTAATTGTTTTTGCTCGTTTTGATGCAGTCGCTAAATGTTGTCGATCTATTTCTTTACGTGCCGCCCTATTACCATCAGATAGTTTGCTTACATCCGTTAATTCTTCAACAAGATCAGCTATTGGCTTGCCAAAGGCCCTTTCTATATCGCCTAATGTTGCCGGTGTGTCTTCAACCGTATCATGAAGCCATGCAGCTGCAATTACTTCTTCATCATTGGTTACAGTTGATACGAGTTTTGCTACTGCCTGGAGGTGTGTTTGATAAGGTTGATTTGTGTACTTACGAACATGATTTATTCGCTGATGCACTGTGGTTGCAAAGTCTTGTGCTTTTTTTATTAACTCTGACATTTTATTAACTCAGAATAATGCCAGGTTATAACTGGTATAACCTGGCTTGTTAACAGACAATATATCTCGTCTGAATCTTACTTCTTCTTAATAGGCCTTTGCCATCCAGAAATTGATTTCTGAGGTGACCGACTTATTACTAACATATCTTCTTCTACATCTTTAGTTACTGTTGCGCCTGCACCTATTGTAACGCCATCGGATATATTAACCGGGGCGACTAATTGCGTATCGGATCCAACAAAAACATTGTCGCCAATGGTTGTTTTATGTTTATTGGCACCATCATAGTTGCATGTAATGGTACCCGCGCCAACATTAACATTTTTCCCCATATCTGTATCGCCAACATAAGAAAGGTGATTAACTTTACTGCCTTCTCCTATATTAGCTTTTTTGATTTCTACGAAGTTTCCAATTTTAGCATTCTTATTTAAGTGAGTTTCTGGTCTTAGTCTTGCGAACGGGCCCACTTCACAATTATTATCCACTACTGCATTCTCTAAAACACAATTAGCTTTAATATTTACATTTTCGCCAATTACCGAATTAATAATTACGCAATTTGGACCTATATTTGTACCAGCACCAATCTTTACATCGCCTTCAATAACCGCATTAATATCAATGTAAACATCATTACTAATTTCTGCTTTACCTCGGATATCAATGCGTGCAGGATCAGCTAGCGCCACACCATTCGTCATTAAATCATCTGCAATATTTCTTTGGAATATACGCTCTAGTGTTGCTAACTGTAAACGATTATTCACACCTTCAACTTCATAACTTGACTCAGGTTGAGCTGTTTTTATTTCTATATTTTCTTTTTCAGCAAGCTCAAAAATATCTGTTAAATAATATTCACCTTGACTGTTTTTATTATCTATATTATTTAATAAGCGCTTTAGTGTTTCACCGTTACAGGAAAGTATTCCCGTATTAACTTCCTGTATTTTTTGCTGCTCTTCAGACGCATCTTTTTGCTCAACGATACCTGTTACCTGATTCTTATCATTTCTAAGTATTCGACCGTATCCAAATGGGTTATCCAGGTTCACTGACAATAAACCTACTTTTCCTTCAGATCCGTCTAATAAATCTTCTAATGTTTCTATTTTAGTTAATGGAACATCACCATATAAAACTAATACATTATTATTAAGATTTATTGAATCGAACGCCTGCATCACCGCATGACCAGTACCTAATTGCTCTTTCTGTTCAACCCATTTAGCATCGAAATGTTTACAGCTCTCTTTTACCTGATCACCACCATGCCCATATATAACTATGACCTCTTCTGCTCCAAGATCTTTTGCTGTGTCATATACATGTTCTACCAATGGTTTATTCGCAAGTTTATGCAACACTTTTGGTATGCTTGATTTCATTCGCGTGCCTTTACCGGCTGCGAGAATAACTACACTTAGAGGCATTTTCATTCCTTTTAATTTAAACACTTTACGCCCTTATAATTAAAAGGACGTTTTCTTCAATTAGCTACTAATCATACAACATTTGACTTAATTTGCGCCCATTTGCATTTTCTTTTTCTATATTTCTTTTTCTATAGGCATAAAAAAAGCCGGAACTAAGTCCGGCTTTTTTTATGATTATTAACAGCAGATTATCCGCGGCCTCTAATCTTCTTAATTGTTTCAACCAATGCAGCTGCTTCAGCCAGCTGTGCACTTGCTTTTGCAAAGTCCATATCAGAATTTTTATCCTGCATGGCTTCTTCAGCACGTTGCTTAGCTTCTAATGCTGCTGCTTCGTCCAGATCATCTGCACGAATTGCGGTATCAGACAATATTGTTACTACGTGAGGCTGAATTTCTAACATGCCACCGGAGATGAAATAAGATTCATCTTCACCGTTTTGACCACGTACACGTACTTCACCCGCTTTAAGCTTGGTTAGTAACGGTGTGTGACGTGGGGCAATACCTAATTCACCCATAACACCTGGAGCAAATACCATAGTGGCTTCACCGGACCAGATCTCATTTTCTGCACTAACAATGTCTACATGTGTTGTCATAGCCATAAGAGCTTTTCCTCACCCAATTATTTCATGGGTACGTTCTAATAATCTATTAACTTAGAACTTTTTCAAATCTAATGCTTACTTTTTGAGTTTGCAGCCAATATGGCGTCTCATCTTAAACAAAATCATCTAACCCCTATGAATAACTAGGGGCTAAAAAATTTTGTTCGACCTGTTTAGCCAGATTGACCGCAATTCTCAAAAACCCATGAAATATTCGGGTTACATGTTTTTCGCTTTTTCTTTAACTTCGTCGATGCCGCCTACCATGTAGAACGCTTGCTCTGGAATATCATCCAGTTCACCATCAAGGATTGCTTTAAAGCTAGCTAAAGTTTCTTTTAAGCTTACATACTTACCAGGAGAACCGGTAAATACTTCTGCTACGAAGAATGGCTGTGATAAGAAACGCTGTATCTTACGAGCACGGGCAACGGCTTGCTTATCTTCATCAGATAATTCGTCCATACCTAGAATCGCAATGATATCTTTCAGCTCTTTATAACGCTGTAATGTACCCTGTACACCACGAGCTATATCATAATGTTCCTGGCCGACTACCTGTGGATCTAGCTGGCGTGAAGTCGAATCCAATGGATCAACCGCTGGGTAGATACCTAATTCAGCAATCTGACGAGACAGTACTAATGTCGCATCTAAGTGAGCAAAGGTTGTTGCAGGAGATGGATCGGTTAAATCATCCGCAGGTACATATACCGCCTGGAAAGAAGTAATCGAACCCGTCTTAGTAGACGTGATACGTTCCTGAAGAACACCCATTTCTTCTGCAAGAGTAGGCTGATAACCAACCGCTGAAGGCATACGACCTAACAGTGCTGAAACCTCAGTACCCGCAAGAGTGTAACGGTAGATGTTATCTACGAACATTAATACGTCACGACCTTCATCACGGAAGTTTTCCGCAATAGTCAAACCCGTTAATGCAACACGTAATCTGTTTCCTGGAGGCTCATTCATCTGGCCGTAAACTAACGCAACTTTATCAAGTACGCCGCCTTCTTCCATTTCATAGTAGAAGTCATTACCTTCACGAGTACGCTCACCAACACCAGCAAATACTGAGTAGCCGCTGTGCTCAACCGCGATGTTACGAATAAGCTCCATCAATGTTACGGTTTTACCTACACCCGCACCACCGAATAAACCTACTTTACCACCCTTAGCAATTGGCATAACCAGGTCGATAACTTTAACGCCGGTTTCCAGTATTTCTACTTCTGAAGATAACTCTTCATACTTAGGCGCTGCACGGTGTATTGGTAAAGATTTTTCTTCACCGATAGGACCCGCTTCATCAATTGGCTCACCCAGTACATTCATTACACGGCCTAATGTTTTTAGACCAACAGGAACAGTAATTGCCGCGCCCGTATTTGTAACTTCTGTACCACGTTTTAAACCTTCACTTGAACCCATGGCAATTGTACGAACAATGCCATCACCCAACTGAGCCTGAACTTCTAATGTCAGACTTGCGCTTTCGATTCTTAACGCATCGTAAACCTTAGGAATTGAATCCCTTGGAAACTCAACGTCGATTACCGCACCGATAATCGAAACAACTTTTCCAGCACTCATAGACTGATCCTCTTAAATTTAAATTCTTTCATTAACCTGTTTAATAACAGGAAAACTAAACTTGTAGACTTTGTAGGTTCTTTAATATTGTGCGGCTAAAGCCGCACCTACAAAAGCCTACAAATTTCAATTTCTCATCTCTATTAATGACTCAGGTTGTCCCCGTGCGGCCTTAGAACAAGGCGGAAAATGTAAGCTTACAAATGTAAGTGTCCATTTTCCAACGCGGTTATAAGGCCGCACGGGGATGAGCTGAGTTATTAATTAAACTGCAGATGCACCTGCAACAATTTCAGATATTTCCTGAGTAATTGCTGCCTGACGCGCTTTGTTATAAACCGTTTCAAGTTCACTAATAATGTCACCAGCATTATCGGTCGCTGATTTCATAGCAACCATACGAGCAGACATTTCACAGGCAATGTTTTCTACAACACCCTGATAAACTTGCGATTCAACAAAACGCATGAGCAGGCCATCAAGAATCTCTTTTGAGTCCGGCTCATAAATATAATCCCAATGATGTTTTAAACTCTCATCAGTGGAACCGCTTATAGGTAACATTTGTAAAATAGTTGGTTGTTGCGTCATTGTGTTAACAAACGTATTGCTAATTAAATGAAGCTCATCGATTTTACCTTCAGTAAATGCATCAAGCATTACCTTGATAGAACCGATTAAATCATTAATGTGTGGTGAATCACCTAACTGACTGGTCTCAGCAACAACATTGCCAGGATTACGTTTGAAAAAATCAACCGCTTTACGACCAACAGGTACTACATCAATTTCTACGCCCTTGTCATGATATGCTTTCATGTCGTTAATAGCCTTTTTAAAGATATTAACGTTTAAGCCACCACACAAACCACGGTCTGATGTAACCACAATATAACCAACACGCTTCACTTCACGCTCAATCATATACGGATGTTTTATTTCCGCATGAGCCTGAGATAAATGAGCAATAACATTGCGCATTTTCTCAGCATATGGACGACTAGCACGCATTCTATCTTGCGCTTTACGCATTTTAGAAGCGGCTACCATTTCCATAGCTTTGGTAATTTTCTGAGTATTTTTAATACTCTTTATTTTACCGCGTATTTCTTTTGCACCGGACATACTCGTCTCCGACTACCAAACACCGTTAGCTTTGAAAGCATCTAATGCAGTTTTCATTTCTGCAGCGATGTCATCATTGTAATCACCAGCTTCATCAACTTTAGAAACTAGATCGGCGTTATTAGATTTAACGTAAGCCCACATGGCTGCTTCGAAATTAAGCACTTGCTTAACGTCAACATCATCCATATAACCTTCGTTCATAGCAAACAGACTGAAGCCCATTTCAGCAACACCCATTGGTGAATACTGAGCCTGCTTCATTAACTCTACTGCACGTTCACCTAAAGCTAACTGTGCGCGAGTTGCTTCGTCTAGATCAGATGCGAACTGAGCGAATGCCGCTAATTCACGATACTGAGCTAACGCTAAACGAACACCGCCGCCTAACTTTTTGATGATTTTAGTTTGAGCTGCACCACCTACACGAGATACCGACAGACCAGCGTTAATTGCTGGGCGGATACCTGCGTTGAATAAATCAGACTCTAAGAAGATCTGACCATCCGTAATCGAGATTACGTTAGTGGGTACGAATGCAGAAACGTCACCATCTTGAGTTTCGATGATTGGAAGTGCAGTTAAAGAACCTGTTTTGCCTTTAACACGACCGTTTGTTGCTTTTTCTACGAAGTCAGCATTAACACGTGCTGCACGCTCTAATAAACGAGAGTGTAAGTAGAAAACGTCACCTGGATATGCTTCACGACCTGGTGGACGACGTAACAGTAGAGATACCTGACGGTAAGCCCATGCCTGTTTAGTTAAATCATCATATACAATCAGTGCGTCTTCGCCCTGGTCACGATAGAACTCGCCCATTGAACAACCAGAGTATGGTGCGATGTATTGCATAGCTGCAGAATCAGACGCTGCCGCAGCAACGATGATTGTATGAGCCATTGCATCATGTTCTTCAAGCTTACGAACCAGATTAGCAATAGTAGATGCTTTCTGACCAATCGCTACATATACACACTTAACGCCTGTATCTTTCTGATTGATGATTGCATCTAAAGCTACAGCTGTTTTACCTGTCTGACGGTCACCGATGATTAATTCACGCTGACCACGTCCGATAGGTACCATCGCATCGATTGCTTTAACACCTGTTTGAACAGGCTGATCAACTGACTTACGTTCGATAACACCCGGTGCAATTTTTTCAATTGGTGCGAATGTAGTTGTTTCAATTGGGCCTTTACCATCGATAGGGTCACCCAAAGAGTCAACTACACGACCTAATAATGCATCGCCTGTTGGTACTTCTAAAATCTTACCTGTGCACTTAGCAACATCACCTTCTTTCAGGTGCTTGTCTGAACCTAGTACAACCGCACCTACTGAGTCACGCTCAAGGTTAAGTGCTAGTGCAAAAGTTTCGCCTGGCAGTTCGATCATCTCGCCCTGCATAGCTTCCGATAAACCGTGTATACGTACGATACCGTCGGCCATACTTACAATAGTACCTTCGGTACGGGCTTCTGCTACCGTCTCAAAGCTTTCTATTCGTTTTTTAATCAGTTCACTGATTTCTGATGGATTCAGTTGCATTCTAATTCCTCTTTAATGGCTCACACTTAGTGTGAAACAGCCTGGGTTAATGACCCAATTTTGGCCTGTGTCGAGCCATCGATAACTAAGTCGCCAGCGCGAATAATTACACCGCCTATTAACGATGAATCTACTTCTGTCGTTAACGTAACATCGCAGCCTAATTTCTTTTTCAGGGCGTCGGTCATTGATTGAACTTGTGCATCGCTTAATGCGTATGCTGCTATTGCTGTTGCTTCAACCGTATTTTCTGCTGTGGCGCGAAGCGCTTCATACAGAACAACTATTTCCGGCATTAACATCAGGCGGCTATTTTCAGCCATTACTTTGATAAAGTTTTTCTGAGTCTCAGATAACTTATCTCCGCAGATATCAACAAGGATATCGCCCTTCGCTTCAGCACCCATTGATGGGTTATCAATCACGGCTACAAAATCATCGTTGCATACTACTGCATCAATAAATTGTAGGGCGTCTGACCATTCCGCCTGCTTTGATTCAGCTTGCGCTGCTTCAAAGGCTGCTTTCGCGTATGGTCGTGCTTGCGTTGTATATTCTGACATTACCTTTTACCCTTATTTATATCTGGGCAATCATGTCATCAACGATTTCGCTATGCGCTTTCTCGTCAACTTCACGGTTAAGGACTTTAGCAGCGCCAGCCATTGCTATGCTTGCTACCTGCTGTCTCAAAGCTTCTTTTGCACGATTGATTTCTTGTTCAATCTCAGCGTCAGCAGCCGTTTTAACACGACCCGCTTCTTCTTTTGCATTGTCTTTCGCTTCTTCAACAATTTCAGATGCACGCTTTTGCGCCTGATTCATAATTTCAGATGCCTGATTTTTGGCTTCTTTAATATGCTTCTCAGCCGCTTTTTCAGCCAGCTGTTGCTCATGCTGACCGCGTTCTGCAGCAGCAAGTCCATCGGCAATCGTCTTTTTACGTTCATCCAGCGCTGCAATTAGCGGTGGCCAAACATACTTCATTACGAACCATACAAACACGAAAAACGCGATTGACTGTCCGATAAGAGTTGCATTGATGTTCATGTTATTTCCTCGGTAACTATTTATGTTAACTATTCAGTTTGCCTACTTAGGCAGGGCGAATAATTAGGCAGCTACTGCGAACAATACATAAAGAGCGATACCAACAGCGATCATAGGAACCGCGTCAACAAGACCCATAACGATGAAGAACTGTGTACGTAACATAGGAATCAGTTCTGGCTGACGTGCAGCGCCTTCTAAGAAACGGCCACCTAAGATGCCGATACCAATTGCTGCGCCAAGAGCACCAAGGCCCATCATTAAAGCGCCAGCGACAAATAATATTGCTTGTACTTCAGTCATTGTTAAATCTCCTGTAGAGAGTAGTAGTTTTAAGTTTAAAAAATATAAATTAATTCAAAAATCGTTGATGAAAAACTTTATTAATCATCCATCAACAATGATTAGTGATTCGTATTAATGTTCCAGGTTTAGTGTTCCTGGTGCGCCATATCCAGATACACAATGGTCAGGGTCATAAATATGAACGCCTGCAATGTGATAATCAGGATGTGGAATATAGCCCAACCTAATTGCAATACACCACCAAACAGACCAGTGGCCAGTCCAGCTGAATACATTATTGCAATCAGAATGAAGATAGTTTCACCAGCGTACATATTACCGAAGAGTCGTAACGCTAATGAGATTGGCTTAGAAATTAGTGAAACTAACTCTAATACCAGATTAACTGGCAAGCCGAGTTTGCCAAATGGCTGGAAAGCCAGTTCTTTAAAGAAACCGTCAAAGCCTTTAATTTTTACGCTGTAATAAAGCATTAACCAGAATACACCCAGCGCCATACCGAAGGTAACGTTAGGGTCAGTACTTGGAACAACTTTAAAGAACACAGAATGTGGATCTACGCCAAAGAAGCTAGCTCCAATCCAGCCTGCTAACATTGGCAACCAGTCAACGGGGATTAGGTCCATCATGTTCATTAAGAACACCCAGGCAAATACAGTTAAAGCTAATGGCGCGACAATGTCGTTCTTACCACTGAATGATCCGCGAACACTGTCATTAACAAAGTCTACAACCATTTCTGCAAAGTTCTGGAACCCCTGAGGCACACCTGTTGTCGCTGTTTTAGCTACACCACGGAATAAAAAGAAAAACATGATTGCCAGACCAAAAGACCACCCTAGTGAGTCTACATGAAATGCCCAGAAACCCATTTCTTTAGCTTGCTCAGCTGTTTGCGCAAACATCCATCCACCTTCGGGATGGTTACCATAGGTCATGTTCTGTAAATGGTGCTTTATATATTCGCTTGAAGTTATGCCTTCACTCGACATTCTTTTCTCTCCGGTTTGTATCATCATCATTAAAATAAAATGATGCTAATACGGGAATTATCGTTATTAACAAATAGCTACACATTAATGCAACTACATTGAGTGGTTTAATAGCGTTAAAT
>Ga0316205_10001086_pt1 | contig 37877 bp, 33 predicted proteins | sample 3monthpyrite_MG_FD_204941 | JGI IMG/M metagenome (GOLD analysis project Ga0316205, IMG submission 204941) | Microbial mat bacterial communities from mineral coupon in-situ incubated in ocean water Damariscotta River, Maine, United States -... | ecosystem: Environmental > Aquatic > Marine >...
TAATGTAAGTGCTTACTACTTGCAATTGGACAACTTACAAACGTCTATTGACTCTAAACCACCGGGACAACCTCAAGCTGTGCCAATGATCATTAATAGTGATAAAGAGCTCACAGGTCTTGAACTCGATATTCGCTGGTTAGTCAATGACAGTGTTACTGTTGGCTTGGTTAGTGAAATTCGCTCAACAGATACTTTCTCACCAGATTTCTATAACGGTGAAGGCGAGTTGATTTTAGCCCAGAAAACCTCCACTGATGCGGCATTAAACTACACGGTAACTTTTGATTGGATGCCTGATTTTGGCACAGGAACAACAAATTTCCATGTTGACTATGCTTTTGTTGAAAATACTAATGCTGATATTCCCGGTTTAGAAGATTACAAAAAAGAAGTTTCGCCTTACTTTAGAGATCTTAAAAACTTGAGCGCACGTTTATCATGGGCGACAGATGATGATTCTATCGAGATTGGTTTATGGGGTAAAAACTTGATGGATCAACGTCACGTTCTGAGCATTGGCGGTTTTACTGCTGACGTGCTTGGTACACCGCAAGGGCGTGTTAATCGAGGTTTAGAAGCAGGTGTTGATATTAAATACTCCTTTTAAATGTTAGCAATTAATATTGTTATTAATGTTCTAAAAGTTAAAAGCCTCAAATTTTGAGGCTTTTTTGCTTTAAACGATTAGTGAATGCAAAAGAGATTTCAATTTTTTATGCTTATGTATAGACTGTAAGTCATTAAAGCATCAGTTTGAATTTTTCATGACCTTATTTTTTTCTTATTTCGCTTTTGCGCAAATGACAATGTGTATCTTGATTTTACTGCCTTTATGGCGAACAAATCAGTCAATTCGGTTGTATATATTATTACTATTATCAGGCTGTGGTTATGTTTTGGGAGAGCTTCTTTCGCCCGTAGTGCCACATTCTTTTTTATGGTGGTTTGAACTTATTGGTGGCAATGCTTTACCGGGTATGTTTTGGTTAGTTAGCATTAGTGTTTTTGGCGATCATGTAGTGCTAAAACGTTGGCAATATGCACTTGCTTCGTTAACTTTAGTTATTCCTCTATCTTCAGCACTATTGCAGTTAGCTTTCGATTTTCAGTTAAATCAATTTGCTGCGGCGCAAGCAATAGTGAAATATGGCGCCATGATGTTAGAGCTGTTGTTAATAAGCCATGCGTTATTTATTGCTGCTCAGCAATGGCGCAATGATTTAGTACAAGAGCGCCGCTATATACGTGGTGGCGTTATTTGTGTGTCAGGCTTATATATTTTTCTGGTGATATTTTTAGATCAATTGTTAAATATTCAGTGGCTTGGTTTTGACTTAATTAAAGCGTTTTTGCTAGCGGTATTAATAATAGGTATAAACTTTTTCTTATTTCGTTTACGAGAATCAAGCTTATTTGAAACGGTTTCAATAACAAACAAAGGTGTAGCAGGGGTAAATAAAGCACCTTCTAAAGAGTTGTCTCGTGTCATAAGTGCTATGGTAGAGGAAAAGCTTTATCAACAGGATGGCTTAACTATTTCAAGTTTTGCCAAACACTTGTCTATCCATGAGTATAAATTAAGAAAATTAATTAATGGTGAAATGAATTACCGCAACTTTAATGATTTTCTCAACTTTTACCGTATTAAAGAAGTTAGTGAAAAACTAACACAAACAGACTTTGTGCAAACTCCAGTATTAACCCTTGCCTTAGAAAGTGGCTTTCGTAGTTTAAGCTCTTTTAATAAAGTTTTTAAAGAAACCCATGCTATCACACCAACGCAATATCGGAAAAAATATCAGTAGTAGATTGCTACAAAGTTAATAAAACACATGGTAAATATTGAAAAAACAGAGTTATTTTAGAATCCGTCAGCTTTTCTTTGTTTTTCGTAAGCATTTCAGTTCACTACTTTCTATAGTTACTATCAGTTTTAATCGTAATTGAGTAGTAGTTATGACTTTGTCTGCTGTTTTTATACATCACACTAAGAAAATATTCCAAATAACCGTACTGGCGCTGTTAAGTACTTGCGCTACTGCGCAAACTAAATCATCAGGTGAAAAACTATATCAGCAATGCACAGCTTGTCATGGTTTACAAGGTGAGGGTGTTGAAGCACTAAATGCTCCTACTATTGCTGGACAAGGTGCACAATATATAAAAAGACAATTAAACAGCTTCAGTACTGAACTTAGAGGGAAATCGACGCAAGCTAAAAGTATGGTCGCAGTTGCTAAAAACTTAACTAAGGCCGACATTGATAAAGTGGCGAGTTTTATTCAAGCCATGCCTATAGCTGAACAACCAAGTAAGAGCGACATTACCGGTAATTTGAAAAACGGCTCTCGTTATTACCAAGCAAAGTGTGGTGCTTGTCATGGTGGTCAAGCGCAAGGCAATAAAGGGTTTAATGCACCTAGGTTAGCTCAGCAAAGTAGCCAATATTTGCGCCAACAAATGCAAGATTTTGTCAGTGGAAAACGAGGTTATGACCAACAAGATAAGTTTGGTCGACAAATGGCTATGATGGCTAAAACCACTAAAGATCAAGAGCTAGAAGATATTTTGTTTTATATATCTAAACAACAAGTTAATAGTAAAGCTAAGTAGTTAGTTATGATGAAAGCTTTCATGAAATCATGCTTTATATCGTTGTTGCTTAGTTGCTTACTTATATCAAGGTTAAGTTTGGCAAAAATGGCAAATGATTTTGCACTAGCAGCCAATTGTCCACCAAGTTTTGAACTAGTAAAAAAGCAAGGTAAAAATAGTGTTTGCCGTTTAGTTAACTTATATCAATTTTACGATTCAGTACAAGGGCGAGGTTTAGGTGGTACACAAACATCATTACCAAAAAACCGTGATGGATTTACACCTGCTCAAATAGACTTAGGACGATATTTATTCTTTGATCCCTTGTTGTCAAAAGATGGCTCTATTTCGTGTGCGAGTTGCCATCAACCTGACAAAGGCTTTAGTGATGATTTAGAGCGCAGTATAGGTATAACGGGCAAAAAAGTTGGCAGAAGTGCACCGTCATTATGGAATGTCGCTTTTCTTGATAAATTTTTCTGGGATGCGCGTGCAACAACCCTTGAGCAACAAGCACAAGGACCATTATTCGACCCACTTGAAATGGGTAATACGCCTGAACAATTACTAAGTAGTATTAAAGCTAATCAAGTTTATGTCGCTATGTTCGCACAGGCATTTCCCGATGCAAAGCAAGTGAATGTGGAACAGGTGTATACGGCATTAACAGCGTTTCAAACTAGCTTGATATCGTTAAATAGTCGGTATGATCGTTATGCCCACGGCTTCCATCAGGCGTTAAATGAAAATGAAATTAAAGGCTTGAATATTTTTCGCTCTTTTGTTGCCCGTTGCGCTGAATGTCATCAACCCCCGTTATTTACTAACAATCAAGTAGCCGTTATTGGCACACCAGAGCCAGACGGACGTGATTTTGATATTGGCGCACAGAAAACTTATGCCGATGTTGAACATTCAGAAAAACTACGTGGTGGCTTTAAAGTGCCAACCTTAAGAAACATCACCAAAACAGCACCTTATATGCATTCTGGTACGTTTGATAAATTGTATGATGCGGTCGAATTTTACTCAAAAGGTCGCGGTCACGCTGTGCCAAAAGATGAAAAATTACAATTGCATTGGCATATATGGGAGCCTGATTTAACTGATGAAGAAATGCAGTTGATTGTTGATTTTTTAGGTTCATTAACTGATGAAAGTTTAACGCCTGAAATTCCAACAAAGTTACCCTCAGGCTTGCCTGTGGTTGATGAAAAATATCAAAGTGGCTTGAGTAATAATCGTAATCTTAAACGACAATTGTCACATCAAGCGAAAAATTACAAAAATAATTACCACCTAAATGGGGAAGAAGATGAATAAACTAATAACCGTAATTGTCGTTATCGGTGCTTTTGCCGGTGGGCTTTATTTTGGCTCAGATCAAGATTATGCTCCGGTAATAACTAACTCAAGTGATGGTGCTAGCTATGGCGGCGGTTTTGACCAAGCGAAGCAAAGTAAGCAAGTAACAACAAAAAAATCTGCGGTAACCAAGCGTACTGCTGCGGGTAAAACCCATATGGTTAATGATGGTGACTCTATTATGGCTGCCGTTAAGCTGGCAACGCCCGGTGACACCATTCAAATTATGCCTGGCACTTATCATGAAACGGTATATATTGATAAAGATGACATTCGACTTGTTGGTGTGATCAAAGAGGGAAAATACGCCACCTTAGATGGTCAGAAAAAGCTCAATGATGCCATTTTATATTCAGGCAATAATATTGTTATCGAAAATATGCGTATAACCCAATATAAAGGCAATGGCATTATGGGGCAGGCGGGTAATAATTTTGAAATCCGCAATAATATTATTGTTGATACCGGTGTTTACGGTATTTTTCCACAGCTTGGTCAAAACGGCATTGTTGAATACAATGTGATTTCAGGTATTGAAGACGCTGCTATTTATGTGGGCATGAGTGATAATATTCATGTTGCTCATAATGATGTTTTTGATAGTGTTGCCGGCATTGAAATTGAAAACTCTCGCCATGCTATTGTTGAAAATAATTATGTGCATAACAACACTGGCGGCATTTTAGCCTTTATCACGCCGGGTTTACCGATAAAAACCACCTATGATGTGATTATTCGCAACAATTTTATTGATAATAACAATCATAAAAACTTTGCTGCACCGGGGTCAACAGTTTCAGGCATTCCTGCCGGTACAGGCATTTTGATTATGGCGGCAGATGAAGTTGTTGTGGAAGATAATATTATCTCAAATAATAAAGTGGCGGCAATTTTAATTACAGATCATGAAAATGCCCCGAATACCACTATTGATCCAGAATCTGATCCTGCGCCAGACAAGGTAATGATCTTAAATAATATTATGCTAAATAATGGTTATGAAACCATAGATGAAGCCAAAGCGTTAATGTTGACAGAATTCAAGCAAGGTAATCCAGATATTTTACGTGTTGGTGTGTCGCGTGACAGCTGTATTATCAATAGACATCGTTATGTCACTGTTGGAATTAATGATTGGCAAGAGTGTGCTTTTACCAATACTGACGCAATTGATAGCTATATTTTAGATGAACCCGTGCCGCCAAGAAAAATTGACCCATCTGAACGTGGCAAAGTAGTTTATATGGGGATTTGTGCCGGTTGTCATACCTATACAGGTCGTATGATTGGTCCGCCAGTACAAATTATTCAAGCGCTTTATATGGACAATCCACAAGGTATTGCCGACTTTATTGCCGCGCCAACTAAAAAACGTGAAGATTACCCTGAAATGCCACCGCAAGATTACTTAGACGCCGAAACTCGATTGGCTGCTGCTAAATATATGTTAGGTAGAAAAAACTAAAGTATCTTTAGTTTCGAGAAAAAACAAATAAAACGACAAGTATAGATACTTGTCGTTTTACTTTTAGCTTGTTACTTACTTTTGGTTATTGATTATTTACTTCTGCTGCTGCCGCTTGCGGTGGAAAGTTTACTAACATGCGATTAACGGTTTCAATAACGGCTAGGTTTTTTTGTTCAAAAGTTAACGCTTCGCGGGCATTATAAATATCGCTGCCATGCCAAACACTTTGCTTCTTATCTTTTATATAAATATTTATTTTGGTGATAGTCTCGGTATTACCATTAATAGGGATGCTAGTACTCAGGCCAATGCTTGAATGTGAATGCCCGCCTATGTTTGATGTTCCTAAACCAATGTTAAAAGAAGAATTACTCTGTTTTTCTTGCTCGATAAAACTGACTTTAATGGTTAAGTCAGCACTGCTTTTGTCAACGAAATCATGTTTAGTAAAGCCCTTAATACTTAAGTTGCTGTCTATTGCTGACTGAATTCTATGTATCATAATTGGGTTAGCATCAAACGATGTATCAGTTTTTGTGCTATATTGATAACTAGTAAATAACTGAAAATTAGTTTCAGGGTTAAAATCAACCTTGAGTGTTGGCTTAGTGCTACCACAAGCGGTTAATAAAGAAAGAAAAATAACGCCGATGACAAATTTTTTCATAAGCTAGTACTAATATATTTACAGTGAGAAATAACCATAATATAGCTAAAGTATTCCTTTATAAAGACTACTTTGTTAATTTACTTTCTTTATTGTTAACATGCTGTTAATTAAAGTGATTGCAGTTGACTTTTACCTTTAACGTGCCTTAAATAGTTGTTCAAGGAACGGAAAAAGAAGCATTAATGAATAAAGCAGTTGAAATTAAAGACAAGTTAACCAAACGATTGTTGCTCTATATATTATTATGCAGCGCTTTCGTCTCAGTGTGTTCAACATTAGTTCAGCTCTATGCCTTTTTTCAAGATGATTTAACATTATTAGAGCAGCGCTTTGATAATATCGAAAAGAGTTATATTCCTTCCATTGCGAGTAGTTTATGGGACTTTAACAAGCCACTTGTTGCCCAACAAATTCAGGGTATTGTTGACTTACCTGATGTTGGCTTTGTTAGGGTAGAAAACGATTTTGATTATCAAGAGCAATTTGGTAATAGTGATATTGTTGCTAAAAAGTTTGTCGAATTTCCCATTATTTTTGACGGGAAAAGTGTTGGTAAGTTGCAAGTTTATGCTGACTATCAAGATATATACAAGCGATTATGGCAACAAGCTGGCTTTATTCTTACCTCAGAATTTATTAAAATTTTTATTGTTGCTTTTTTCATCATTGTCATTGTTGAAAAGTTAATTACCCGTCACCTATTTAAAATAACTCGTTATGCTCAAGAGTTAGCCAGTCATAATTTAGATGAAGAGTTGAAACTTACTAACCGCCCTAAAACCGAAGATGAACTTGATTATTTGGTTCAAGCTATTAATGGCATGCGTATTAAACTTCAAGACGAAATCATCAAACTTGAAGATGCCGAGAATGCTATGCTGACACTCAATGGTGAGTTAGAAGTGAAAGTACACGACAGAACCGCCAAATTAGAAGACAGTAATAAGCAATTACAAGACTCGCTTGATAACTTAACCCTTGCTCAAGAGCAGTTAGTACAATCTGAAAAAATGGCATCGCTAGGTCAATTAGTTGCTGGTGTCGCTCATGAAGTAAATACACCTTTGGGTATCTGTGTTACTTCTATTACCGCATTAAAAGAAAAAGTTGAAGAATTGCAGAAAGCTGTTGATTCACAAGAGTTAACTAAGTCATTTCTAACCGATACTTTAGGTTTGCTAGTGGAATATGAGCAAATTATAGAACGTAGTTTGAATAAATCGGTGGAGTTAATTCGTAGCTTTAAGTCTGTTGCTGTTGAACAGCATACTGACCCAGAAGTTAAAATAAATTTGCATCAGCATGTTTATGATGTTGTTAATACTGTAAAAACACTATTTAAGCATAAAAAATATCATATCGCGGTAAATGTAGATGAAGATTTTAATTTAGTGACTTATCCCAGTGCTTGGAACCAAATCTTAACTAACTTTTTGATGAATTCACACATTCACGGTTTTGAAGAACGCCGTGAAGGTGAAATATCAATTACATTTACTCAAAGCAAGGGATACTTAACGTTAAACTATACTGACAATGGCAGCGGTATTGCTGAAGACTTTAAAAAGCGTATTTTTGATCCCTTTGTAACCACCAAACGTGGACAAGGCGGCTCGGGGTTAGGGTTAAATATTGTTTATAACTTAGTTGACGCTAAGTTAGGTGGCACGATTAAATCTATCGAGGCAGAGCAAGGGGTTCACTTTCAAGTAAAAGTACCAATTACTCTAGCAAAAGATAAAAAACTTTTAGCGAATGGTTAGTGAGCTTTACTTAAATATAAAGCCACTATAATAATGTTGTAAAAACAAGCCAATATTGACTTTTGCCGTTTAAATCTATACTATCCACGCCTTTCAAAATTCCAAATGACTTTTAATAACCAGCACAATCGGTTGTTATCTCCTAAGCTAATATAAGTAAGGGGAAGTAATCGTCATTAACTTCATTGATGCTTTTATCAAGCGTCAAATATAACCAATGAGATAAACATGTTTGAATTACACGCCAGTAAAGTGTCGAACCTAAAAAATGATGTATTGTCAGGCTTAACTGTTGCTCTAGCATTAGTGCCTGAAGCAGTTGCTTTTGCTTTTGTTGCTGGGGTTGAACCTTTAGTGGGTTTATATGCGGCATTTATGGTGGGTTTAATCACCGCTATTTTTGGTGGACGTCCAGGTATGATTTCGGGTGCAACGGGTGCAATGGCTGTTGTAATGGTTAGTTTAGTTGCAATTCACGGCGTTGAATACCTATTTGCCACTGTGGTGCTCACCGGCTTACTGCAAATATTAGCAGGTGTTTTTAAGCTGGGTAAATTTATCCGTTTAGTGCCGCATCCTGTGATGTTGGGGTTTGTTAATGGTTTGGCCATTGTTATTTTCTTAGCGCAATTAGGACAGTTTAAAGTCACCAACGCAGCTGGCGAGCTTGAGTGGTTGCAAGGCACGCCAATGATGATCATGGCAGGGTTAATTATTTTAACAATGGCTATTATTCACTTTTTGCCTAAGTTAACCAATGCGGTGCCTTCTTCACTTGTTGCTATTGTTGTAGTGACAATTTTAGTACAAAGTTTAGGGCTTGATACTCGCACTGTTGTGGATTTTCTCCGTGACATGACGAACGATCCTGCGGCCTCTATTGCTGGTGGATTACCACAGTTTGCTATTCCTAATGTTCCTTTTGATCTAGAAACATTAAAAGTTATTTTCCCTTTTGCTTTAATACTGGCTGCTATTGGTTTAATTGAATCACTATTAACACTTACCTTAATTGATGAACTAACCGGTACGCGTGGTCGAGGTAATAAAGAATGTATTGCTCAAGGCGCAGCTAATACGGTTACTGGATTTTTTGGTGGCATGGGTGGTTGTGCCATGATCGGTCAATCAATGATTAATGTTAACTCTGGTGGTCGTGGTCGTGCATCGGGTATTACTGCTGCAATAGCGCTATTAGGTTTTATTTTGTTTGCTTCTGGCTTAATTGAAATGATCCCATTAGCTGCGTTAGTGGGGGTAATGTTTATTGTTGTAATTGGTACTTTTGAATGGTCAAGTTTCCGTATTTTAAGCAAAGTTCCTAAAGCAGATGCCTTTGTTATTATTCTTGTTTCAGGTGTAACCGTTGCTACTGATTTAGCAATAGCTGTTGTCGTTGGAGTTATTGTTTCTGCCTTAGTTTTTGCTTGGGAACATGCTAAACATATAAATGTTAGCCGAAGCACTAATGAAGAAAGCTCAACTGTTTATGAAGTAACAGGCCCTATTTTCTTTGGCTCAGTCGCTACTTTTCTAGAGCAGTTCGACGCCGAAAAAGACAGTGATGATGTCATCATAGAATTTAAACGCTCTCGTGTTGCTGATCACTCTGCTATTGAAGCCATTGATACCTTAGCAGAGCGTTATTTAGCGAGAGGTAAAACGCTGCATTTAAAACACTTAAACCAAGAGTGTAAGCTCTTGTTGAAAAAAGCCGGTGATTTAGTAGAAGTTAACGTAATTGAAGATCCTGATTATCATATTGCTACTGATAAACTGGCTTAAGATATATTTCTTTGTATAAGGCTATATGATTTATGCAATTAGAATTTTTTGATGTTCCAAGCCCTTGTGTAGGCGTATGTCAGTCAAATGCCAAAGGTTATTGCCTTGGCTGCATGCGTACACGTGATGAAAGACAAGACTGGATTAATCTTGATAACGATCATAAGCAAAAAGTAATCAAGCGTTGTATTCAAAGGAAAAAACGTCAAAAAAGCAAAGAAAAAATTGAAATAACTGAGCTTGAAGTTAAAGAAGAACAAGCGCAAATAGAACAACCATCGCTATTAGAGCCGCCTAGTAAAGCCAAAGTTGCCAATGATAACGATTTAGACTTTGGCGATTTTGAGTTGTAAGCTTATATTATCTCAACCTTCAAATAAATAACGGTTGCGAGCTTAGAAAATTCTAGCTATGATACGCGCTCTTTGAAACATCCTTACTTCTATTAATAGTATGATTTGATTCAAATGCCCCGATAGCTCAGTTGGTAGAGCAGAGGATTGAAAATCCTCGTGTCCCTGGTTCAATTCCGGGTCGGGGCACCATTTTATAGCTCTTAATCATAAAAAACCTAACTTTTCAGTTAGGTTTTTGCTTTTCTAGCCTTTGTAATTTGGCTTCTATACATACCAATAAATCATAAAGAAATGGCAAGCAGCACCAGCTAAAACAAATAAATGCCATATAGCGTGGTTAAAGGGAATGCTTTTTTGCACATAAAAAAACACCCCTAGAACATAAATTAAACCGCCAACTGCCAATAGTGTGATCGCATCACTGGGGAGTACTTTATAAAGCTCTCCTAAGATAGTAAAAGAAATAAATCCCATTCCTATATAAGTAGCTAAAGATATTTTCTTATATTTGTGGCCAAGTTTAACTTTAAAAAATATACCACCAATAGCGATAGCCCATATTAGCGTTATTAAGCTATAGCCAAGTATCCCGTGCATACTCAGTAATAATAAAGGGGTGTAGGTGCCGGCAATAAGTAAATAGATGGCACAGTGATCTAGTAATTTAAAGACTTGTTTAGCGCGCACATTGGTTACGCCATGATAAAAAGTAGAGGCTAGAAAAAGTGTCAGTAAACTTCCACCGTAAATGCTAAAGCTAATAATACGCATAACTTCATTATTAATAGAATAACTTACTGCGGTATTGGTAACAGACACCTTAAGTAGTAAAACTAATGCAATAATACTGAGTAAAGCACCTAAACCGTGACTAAGGGTATTAGCTAGCTCTTCACTTTTACTGTAGTGATGTTCTAAATTTGGCATGATTGTATTTTTATTTCGGTGTACGCGTGTAAGCTGATTTAGGTAGGATAACAAAAATAGCTATAAAAGTGAAGTGATCAGACCAGAGCTGAAAAGATTGAAAGGTGAATATGGCACGGAAAGGAATATTAGCTCTCGCCAAGAGAGCTAATTATAGGCTAAGAAAAAGGAGAAATTATAAGGCTAACTCTATTACCATTTCTTTTAATTCATCTCTAGAAATAGAATTACTATGGTTTTTATCAAAACGATTAAAGATAGATTCACACATGCGAATACCTTTATCTTGTAGTAATACGTCTATGAGTTCAACAAATTCTGTACGGCTAATAACACCATCTTTATCTTCATCGAACACTTCAAACAACTCATCTACCCACTGATTTAATTCCATGAGGGATCCTTTAGTGTAGTAAGGGGAAAACAATAGTTAAACTTTATCGTTTATTAAGGCGTTTGGGAATGGATTTTTATAAAATTTTACAAATTGATAGATTCAAAACAACAAGAAAATCAAATAGAATACTTCAGCCTTGTAACAAAACTGTTAAAAAGCATTTAATAGACGGAACACTAAAATGATAAAAAATTGGATGATCAAACCCTTATTATTCTTCTTACTGAGCTTTCATACCTACGTAAGTGCTTATAATGAAGAGCAACAATTTAGCTATAAAAATTGCCATGTTGATGGCGTAAAAGCGCAAGTAAAATGCGGAAAACTACAAGTACCAGAGAATTATAGCAAGCCTGATGGTGAGCAAATTAGTATTAATTTTGTGGTATTGCCAGCCATAGATAATAGTGACAATAAAACTCCATTGATGTTTTTAGCCGGAGGTCCAGGGCAAGCTGCAGCCGAATTAGCGTCAGGATTGCGCCGCGTATTTAATGAAGTGCGAAAAACCCGTGATTTGATTCTAGTGGATCAACGAGGAACTGGGGAATCGCATCCGCTTCAGTGTGAAGATGCTTTAGAGCAAGATATTTATTCAATCACGCCAGAAGAATTTTCAGCACAAGATATTAAAGATTGCCTAGCTACTTTTACTGGTGATTTAAGTCAATACAATAGTGAAAATGCTATTCGAGATTTTGACGCGGTGCGCGAAGCATTAGGTCATCAACAAATTAATATTTATGGTGGCTCATATGGCACTCGTGCCGGTTTGGTATATATGCGCATGTTTCCACAGTCTCTACGCAGTGTTGTACTTGATAGCGTTGGGCCAATAGAAGTACCTATTGGTTTGTTTGGTCAAAGCTCAGCGCGTTCATTTAAGTTATTACTGGAAAATTGTCAAAAAGAGCTAAGCTGCAAAAAAGCTTACCCTGAGCTTGAACAAGAATTCAATGCGTTAATAACACGTTTAGAGCAAAACCCTGTCGAGATAAGCATAGCTCATCCGCGTTTAGGAACACAGACTAAGTTCGTTATTAGCAAAGCAAAATTGCTAGGTACAATTCGATTGCAGTTATATTCAGTTGCAAGTCGTTCATTAGTTCCATTGGTTATTCACCAAGCCTATTTGGGCAATTATATGCCACTAGCAGGGCTTGTTGCGCAATCTGAAGGCGGAATAGGAATTTATTTAGGTTTATTGTTTAATATCACCTGTAATGAGGACTTCCCACAGATATCAGTCACTGATTTTGAACAAGATGCTAGTAATAGCTTTGGCGGTGATGACAGTCACTTTGGTTTCAAAATGGTTTGCCCATTGTGGCCACAGTATCGCCCTAGTGAGGAATTCTACCAACCTGTAATCGCTGATATCCCAACCTTAATTTTATCAGGTAATTTAGATCCTGTGACACCACCAAGTAACGGTGACTACAGTGCAAAGACACTGCCTAATAATCATCATATTGTTGTTGAAAATGCAGCACACACTGTTGCCATGAGCACTTGTGCTAGCGATATTATTAATGAATTTTTAACAAGCCTACAGCCTAAAAATCTTGATGAGTCTTGTTTAGAAGATGTGCCTGAAGAGTCTTTTATGACTAATTTAAATGGCGGAGTGCTAAATGTTGGTAGCACTAATGTGGACTCTTCTATAAAAACACAAGGAGGTAAAGAATAATGATACAAGTAAATAATTTGTGTAAAACCTTTGGTGGTGGCAAAAAATCTTTCTTAAGCAGCTTGAGTAAAAGCAAAGAACCAAGCAGTGTTATTGCCCTTGATGGCTTGTCTTTCACTGCCAACGATGGCGAAATTACTGGTATATTAGGGCCAAATGGTGCCGGTAAAACCACCTGTTTGCGAACCCTCTATGGTTTACTAAATGCTGATGAGGGTAACGCTATTATTGACGGTATTAATGTTGTTGAAAACCCGCTTGCCGCTAGAGCTAAGCTAGGAATTTTCCCTGATAAATTTGGTTTATATGAACGCTTAACCGCGTATGAGCAAATAGATTACTTTGCCAGTATTCATGGTTTACAAGGAGAGGCTAAACACCTTGCTATTGAAACCGTGCTTAAAGATTTAGAAATGACCGAGCTTGCTCATAGAAAAACTTTAGGTTTTTCACAAGGGCAGCGGATGAAAGTAACCTTAGCGCAAGCACTAGTTCATCAACCTAAAAACTTTGTTCTTGATGAGCCAACACGTGGTCTTGATGTAATGAGTACGCGTGTTTTGCGTAACTACTTAGCGCGCTTTAAAGAAAAGGGGCATTGTATTTTATTCTCATCACACGTTATGCAAGAAGTCGCGGCATTATGTGATCGCGTCATTATTGTTGCCAACGGCAAACTAGCGGCTGAAGGAACGCCTAGTGAGTTATGCGAGTTAGCAGGTGAAACTCAACTTGAAGAAGCTTTTGTAAAAATCATAGGCTCTGATGAAGGAGTTGCAGCATGATTTTTTCTAATATAAGCCAGTTTAAAGCGTTACTGACCAAAGAGTTAAAAGAAGCGTTTCGTGATAAACGCGCGATGTTATCTGATGTGAGCGCCATGATGATAACTTGTTCGATTAAAGGGGAACAATCATGATTCAATTTAAAGCACTGCTCACTAAAGAGCTAAAAGAGGCCTTCAGAGATAAACGCGCTATGATGATGGCCATGACCATGGCGGTTATGGCACCAGTGATGATTTTTGCTTTGTCAAAAGTTATGATCAAAGAAGCGGTAGAAACCCCTGCGATTTATTTAAAAGTCACAGGCGAGGAATATGCGCCTAAACTCATTAAAGCTCTAAAGGATGAAAACATTTTACTTTTTAGTGAAGTGCCTAGTGATAAAAAAGTTATATGGAACGATCGTAATCTGACGCTAACCATCCCTGATAGCTTTAATCAAGATATGTTAGAAGGTAAAACCATTGATATCTATTTAAGTGCCGATTACAGCGAAAAGGCAAATAGATCGCCGGTAAGACGAATTAAAGACACCATTAATAATTATGCTAGGGCAATTGGCTATAAGCGGTTGTTAGTGCGTGGTATTGATGTGCGCTTATTGCAACCATTGAAAATTATTGAGCAAGATACTTCGTTACCTAATTCTAATTTAATGATTATTTCTATGATGCTTGGCTTGTACTTATTGATGGCGGCATTTATGTCAGGATTACCTGTGGCTATTGATGCAAGTGCGGGTGAGCGTGAACGTAATGTTTTAGAAATGTTGCTATGTCAGCCTGTCAGTACTGTTAAAATAGTGGCAGCTAAATTATGTTGCGCAAGCTTAATCGCTTGTATTGGTGTGCTGCTGACCTTAAGTTTAACGTCATTTTCAGTCAGTTTTATTGATTTAACTAAAATCGGCGCAAGCTTTAATTTAGATGCCTTTACTATTACAGCATTAATATTATTGTTATTACCTATTTGTTTCTTTGCTTCTGCTTTGCAACTCTTTGTTGCTTTTCAATCAAAGAACTTTAAAGAAGCACAGTCAATGGTTTCTATGATCATCATGCTGCCGGCTATGGTACCAGTAATCCTGACCTTTATTGACGACAAACCCAAATGGCTTGACTGGTTACCAATTTCAGGGCAATCACTTATCATGGAAGATCTTTTCAAAGGTTTACCTGTGTCATGGGCGCATATGGGGTTCACTGGTTTAGTTACTATTACCATGACAGTTTTACTGGTGTTATTAATGGCTAAAAAATTACGTTCTGAAAAAGTGGTTTTAGCCTTAAGTTAATTTTTTAAGACGTAGAAATATTATGAAATGGCGCAGTTAAGCGCCATTTTTATTTGTCTAATCTAAATTTTCTGTTTTAAATTCAGTTTTTACTGTGTTTTACTGTATATTATTTGTTGTGTTTTCTGCTGTGGTCGGTTATATTCTGTGGCAAGTAAATTAATGTTGGTGTTGAAAGTTTTTAGCTTTTATTCTTTTGTCGTCTTTAGCTATAAGACGAGACAAAATGAACTAAAAGCTAAATCTTTTTAACGTGTACATTTTGTGCTAATTCAGGCAGAATACGCCGCATTATTTTTTGCCCTTTTTTTGAATAATACTTTGCATTATTTAATTAAGGCTACCGCCAGAACTTATAACCATTTAGGTTGTTTATTTGAGGAAAAACCATGTTTACACGTGATATGAATATTGCCGATTTTGATGCTGAACTATATCAAGCAATGCGCAAAGAAGTTGTGCGCCAAGAAGAGCACATTGAACTTATTGCTTCTGAAAATTACTGTAGCCCACGCGTATTAGAAGCCCAAGGTTCACAATTAACTAATAAGTATGCAGAAGGTTACCCTGGCAAACGTTATTACGGCGGTTGTGAGTATGTTGATGTTGCTGAGCAATTAGCCATTGATCGTGCAAAAGAACTATTTGGCGCAACTTATGCTAACGTTCAACCTCATGCTGGCTCTCAAGCAAATGCTGCTGTTTTTCAAGCACTTGTTACACCAGGCGGTAAAGTACTAGGCATGAGCTTAGCTCATGGCGGTCACTTAACGCATGGCTCTCATGTAAACTTTTCAGGTAAATCGTACGAAGCATTTCAATATGGTCTTCACCCTGAAACAGGTGATATTGACTATGATGAAGTTGAACGTTTAGCCAACGAACACAAACCTGAGATGATCATCGGTGGTTTCTCTGCTTTCTCAGGTATTGTTGATTGGGCGCGTATGCGTAAAATTGCAGACAGTGTTGGCGCATATTTCTTCGTCGACATGGCTCACGTTGCTGGTTTAATTGCTGCTGGTTTATATCCAAACCCTGTACCACACGCACATGTGGTTACTACGACCACGCATAAAACATTAGCTGGCCCACGTGGCGGTTTAATTGTTTCAGCGTGTGATGATGAAGCGGTTTACAAAAAATTAAACAGTGCGGTTTTCCCTGGTGGCCAAGGTGGTCCATTAATGCATATTATTGCGGCTAAAGCAGTTGCATTTAAAGAAGCATTAGCACCAGAATTTAAAGTATACCAGCAAGGTGTGTTAGATAACGCTAAAGCCATGGTTGCGGTATTACAAGAACGTGGTTATAAAGTGGTTTCAAACGGTACTGACAATCACTTGTTACTTCTTGACTTGATTGATAAAGATATCACGGGTAAAGATGCTGATGCCGCGCTTGGTAAAGCGCACATCACAGTGAATAAAAACTCAGTTCCTAATGATCCGCGCTCTCCGTTTGTTACTTCAGGCTTACGTCTTGGTACGCCAGCAATTACGCGTCGTGGTTTTGGCGCTGAAGAAACAAAATTATTAACAGCTTGGATTTGTGACATTTTAGATGACATCAATAACGAAGATGTTATTACCCGTGTGCAGGGTCAAGTGAAAGAGTTATGTGCTCGTTTTCCTGTATATCAAAAATAAGTGTAAATAATTAGCTAAAGCTAAGTTAGTTAGTTTAAAATGGCCGCATTAGCGGCCATTTCTGATCTTGTTTTTTGGAACTTTAAATTTATCGAAGGTACTCATGTATTGTCCATTTTGTAGTGCGCAGGAAACCAAAGTAATTGACTCTCGATTAGTTTCTGATGGTCATCAAATAAGGCGTCGCCGAGAATGTTTGGCTTGTCATGAGCGTTATACTACCTTTGAAACGGCTGAGTTGGTGATGCCCCGCATTATTAAACGTGATGGTACGCGCGAGCCATTTAATGAAGACAAAATGCGCAGTGGCTTAATGCGAGCCTTAGAAAAACGCCCGGTGAATACTGAGCAAGTTGAACTGTCTATCAACAAATTAAAATCCCAAATGCGCGCTACTGGTGAACGAGAAATTACCAGTGAAATGTTAGGTAATTTACTGATGAATCAATTGAAAGAATTAGACAAGGTCGCTTATCTTCGTTTTGCCTCTGTTTACTTATCATTCGAAGATATTAGTGAGTTTGCCGATGAAGTTGCTCGCTTAGGTAAAGAAAGCCTAAATAAAAGAAAATCAAGCAAGAAAAAGTTAGTAAAATAATGGAACTTATGGTGTTTAGTCAGCAAGATCATCACTATATGGCACTAGCCATTAAACTAGCCAAGCAAGGTCATTACACTACGTCACCTAACCCTAGAGTAGGCTGTGTGCTAGTAAGTATGCTTGATGGCCAAGAGAAAATTATTGGCACTGGTTTTCATCAAAAAGCAGGGCAAGGGCATGCTGAAGTTAATGCGCTGCTCGATGCTAAAAATACATTCCTTGAATTAAGTCCTTCATTAGTAAAGGGGGCTACTGCTTATGTAACTCTAGAGCCTTGTAGTCACTTTGGTCGAACACCACCTTGTGCTCAAGGATTAATTGATGCGAAAGTAAAACGTGTTGTTGTTGCCATGGTTGATCCTAACCCTGAAGTTTCAGGGCGTGGTTTAGCAATGCTCGAACAAGCAGGCATTCAAGTTGATGCAGGCTTGTTAGAAAATGAAGCCAAAGCCCTTAATGTTGGTTTTATCAAAGTAATGACACAAGCACTACCTTTCGTACGAGTAAAATTGGCAGCTAGTCTTGATGGTAAAACGGCCATGGCAAGTGGTGAAAGTAAGTGGATCACCTCGGGTGAGGCAAGACGTGATGTGCAACGTTATAGAGCACAAAGTTGTGCCATTATTGCTGGCGCCGATTCTATTTTAACAGACAATGCTAAAATGACAGTGCGTTGGTCAGAGTTAGGCGAATTAAGAAATACTTATGCTGAAAAAGATATTCGCCAACCCGTAAGAGTTGTGATTGATAGCCAAAACCGTTTAACACCTGAATTAGCCTTTTTTCAACAAACATCTGATATTCTCTTAATCAGTGGCACTTTATCTGATAATACCCTTGAAAACTTACCTCAGTGGCCTCATTTTGTTGAGCAGGTGCATTTACCTTTAGTTAAAAATAACCAAGGGCAAAAGAAAATTGATTTAAACTCGCTATTAACTTTACTCGCTAAGCGTGGACTTAACGATGTATTAGTTGAGTCTGGTGCAACCCTAGCAGGCGCTTTTATTGAGCAAAACTTAGTTGATGAACTGATACTTTATCAGGCACCTAAATTAATGGGTGGTGATGGCAAAAGTTTGATGACTATGGCAAATATTACTCAGTTGTCGCAGGCTAAGTCGTTATCAATTAACGATGTTCGCATGATAGGCTGTGACTTACGTATTACCGCCAAACTTTTAAATAATTAACAAGTTAGAACGAGTTAAGGCAAAAAGGAAAATTATGTTTACCGGAATAATTGAAGCGGTTGGTACTATTAAAGCCATTAATATTAACGGACAAGGTGCACGTTTAGTAATAGCAACCAACACCCTTGATATGAGTGATGTTCACTTAGGCGATTCCATCGCAACCAATGGCATTTGTTTAACTGTGGTTGATTTTGACCAACACAGTTATAGCGCTGATGTTTCAAATGAAACCCTTAACCGCACTGGTTTTGCTCATTATACTGTAGGTATGCAAGTAAACTTAGAAAAAGCGATGTTGGCGAGTACGCGATTTGGCGGACATATGGTGTCAGGTCATGTTGATGGTATCAGTGAAGTGTTATCTATCACCAACAATGGCAATAGCATTGAATATTGGTTATCAATGCCAGCTGATCTAGCTCATTATATTGCTGAAAAAGGCTCTGTAACCGTTGACGGTACTAGTTTAACAGTGAATGCACTCGATGATAGTGAAGGTGATAGTCAGTTTAGGCTAACCATAGTACCGCACACAGTTAAAGAAACAATTTTTGCCCATTATAAAGTGGGCACTAAAGTAAACTTAGAAGTAGATTTAATAGCCCGATATTTAGAACGTTTACTAACAAAAGAAAGCCCCAATGGTACAGCTTCACCTAAGTCAAATGTGACGGAATCTTTACTGCAAAAATCAGGCTTTATAAAGTAAAAAATTTACATTAATTATAATCATTAACGCGTATTATCAATAAGATAAAAAGAGAATCTAATGAATTTAAATACCCCGCAAGAAATAATCGACGATATTGCTTTAGGTAAGATGGTTATTCTAATGGATGATGAAGACCGTGAAAACGAAGGTGATTTCATCATGGCTGCCGAAATGGTAACACCTGAAGCAATTAACTTTATGGCAACTCATGGGCGTGGCCTTATTTGTATGCCAATGACAGTGGAAAAATGCCAAAAATTAAAACTACCGTTAATGGTAGAGAAAAATGATGCTCAGTTTAGCACTAATTTTACCGTTTCAATTGAAGCCGCCACTGGTGTTACTACGGGGATTTCAGCAGGAGATAGAGCAACGACAGTGCTTGCAGCCGTTGCAAAAGATGCCACCCATTTAGATATTGTTCAGCCGGGGCATATATTCCCGTTAATTGCTAAAGATGGCGGTGTACTAAATCGAGCAGGGCATACTGAAGCTGGGGTAGATTTAGCGCGCATGGCAAACCTTGAGCCTGCAGCGGTTATTGTTGAAATTTTAAATGAAGATGGCACCATGGCGCGCCGCCCTGATTTAGAAATTATTGCTAAAAAACATGATATTAAAATGGGCACTATTGCTGATTTAATCGAATTTAGAAATGCTACCGAAACTACTATTGAGCGGGTATCGCAATGTAAATTACCTACTGCATTTGGCGAGTTTGATTTAACTGTTTTTAAAGATACTATTGATGGTCAGGCGCATTTTGCTTTAACCAAAGGTGAAATTAATGCGCAAGAGCCTACTTTGGTTAGAGTGCATTTAGAGAACACTTTTAGAGATTTATTATTTAGCCAACGTGAAAGTGTTGCAAAATGGCCAATGGCAGACGCCTTGGAAAAAATTGGCAACGAAGGTGGTGTTTTAGTGTTATTGGGTAAACATGAATCGCCAATGGAGTTGATCAACTTAGTTGAAAAATATGCCAAAATTGATGCGGGAGAAACCGTTAAAGAAGTTAACCGTCATGTTGGCTCTCGTAATGTTGGTGTTGGCTCGCAAATATTAGCAAACCTAGGAGTGAGTAAAATGCGGTTGTTAAGCTCACAAACTAAGTATCATTCGCTTTCAGGTTTTGGTTTGGAAGTGGTTGAATATATAGCGGATTAGTTAATTGCTATATAGAACTGAATAAATTTAAGAGGCTTTACTTTGGTAAGGTCTTTTTTTTGAACATTTGTATTTATCAAATGTATATATCAAATGTATATATCAAATGTATATATCAAATGTATTTATCAAATAATAGAAACAAAAAAGCGAAGAATGATTTTCATCATGCTTCGCTTTTTTAGCTAATAAGTTTAAAACTTATACAGCTAATACGTTTTCTGCTTCTGGGCCTTTTTGACCTTGTTTAACAGTGAACGTAACTGCTTGACCGTCAGCTAGAGTACGGAAACCGTCTCCAGAGATAGCGCTGAAGTGAACAAACACGTCAGGACCATTTTCTTGCTCAATAAAACCGAAACCTTTAGTTTCGTTGAAAAATTTAACTTTACCAGTAACTGTATCAGACATACTAACATTTTCCCGTAGTCATAAAATAATATAAATGTGGCGTTAAACTCTAAATAGAATTAATACCGTTTTCACCCGAGTAAATGCCCTCTACCATAAGTAGTACAGGAAGAGGAAGGAAACAAACCATATTCGTAACAAACCGTATTTGGAACAAACAATCAGTCTGCATTGCCTAAATCCGTTTGTTAAGAATATTCAAATACATAGGTATCTGATAAATCTAAAACAAAAGTTAGTATCAACCTTCATCTGCAACGCAAAAACTCAACGCAAAAGCAGCATAACACAGGTGTTTTTAATTTGCTTTATAAAAAGTTGAAATAGTTCAATTTTATTTCGAATCTTACCTTTGCTATAAATCTGCACTTTCAAAATTAATTTAAAAGTGTAGATTTAGCGACTATTTATAAGGCAGCAATCTGTTTTTTCTGTTCAAGCATTTTAGCTAGAGTTGACTCAGCTTCTGCGAGTTTTGCTTTTTCTTTGTCAATAACAGCTGCGGGAGCTTTGCCGACAAAGTTTTCGTTACCTAGTTTTCCTCGGGTTCTCGCTGCATCTTTTTCTAATTTTTCAATGGCTTTATCTAAACGCGCTAATTCAGCTGCTTTGTCAATTAGACCTGCCATAGGGATAAGTACAGATAAATCTCCAACCACTGCAGATGCCGAAGCAGGTGCTTGTTCACTATCATCTAGTACAGTAATCGTTTCTAATTTAGCTAAAGCACTTAAAAATTGCTTATTTTCAGTTAAGCGACGCTGATCGTTTTCATTCACATTCTTCAGCAATACCGGCAATGACTTACTTGGCGAAATATCCATTTCACCACGAATATTACGTATGGCAACAATAAACTGTTTAACCCACTCTAAATCGTCGATAGCTTGTTGATCACAATTACTTTCATTAAATTGTGGGAAAGCTTGTACCATGATTGAGCCGCTAGTTTGACTTGTGCCGTTAGCCTGAAGTTTATAGTCGCTTAACGGTTGAACTCGCTGCCAAATAGTCTCAGTGATAAATGGCATTATAGGATGCATTAAACGTAATAATTGCTCTAACACATTCACTAGAGTATGACGGGTACCGCGTTGTTGACTCTGTGAACCATTGAAGAGTACAGGCTTAGTTAATTCTAGATACCAATCGCAAAACTGATTCCACGTAAATTCATATAAGGCTTGTGAGGCTAAATCAAAACGGAAGCTATCAAAGGCTTCATGCACTGTTTTTATGGTTTGTTCAAACTGACCTATGATCCAGCGATCAGCTAACGACAACTCCATTTCACCACCATTGGCACCACAGTCAAATGCTTCAGTGTTCATTAATACATAACGGCTGGCGTTCCATAACTTGTTAGTAAAGTTACGATAACCTTCAAGACGTTTCATGTCCCAGCTAATATCACGCCCTGTGGTGGCCACAGAGGTAAGGGTGAAACGAAGCGCATCAGTGCCGTGTGCTTCAATACCGTTAGGGAATTCTTTTTTAGTGAGCTTTTCAATTTTCTTGGCAAGTTTTGGCTGCATCATATTGCCAGTGCGTTTTTCTAATAAATCATCTAGTGAAATACCATCAATCATATCTAAAGGATCAATAACATTGCCTTTTGATTTACTCATTTTATCGCCATTTTCATCGCGAATAAGGCCAGTCATGTAGATTTTTTTAAAGGGAATTTGTGCTTTACCGTTCTCATCTTTATTAAAGTGCATGGTCATCATGATCATACGAGCAACCCAGAAGAAAATAATATCAAAACCTGTTACCAATACATCGGTAGGATGAAACGTTTTTAAGTCTTCAGTATCTTTTGGCCAACCTAAGGTTGAGAAAGTCCATAATGCTGAGGAGAACCAAGTATCAAGCACATCATCATCTTGTTTCAATTTAGTATCGGCAGCAATATTGTTGTTAGCGCGAACCTCTTCTTCGGTGCGACCAACGTAAACTTTGCCACTTTCGTCATACCATGCAGGAATACGATGACCCCACCATAATTGACGAGAAATACACCAGTCTTGAATGTCTTTCATCCAAGAAAAATATAAGTTTTCGTATTGCTTTGGTACAAATTCAATTTGACCATCTTTTACCGCATCTACCGCAGGACCAGCGAGTTTTTCAACACGCACATACCATTGATCAGTTAAAAGCGGCTCAATAATAACGCCGGATCTATCACCATATGGCGCAACTAAGTCATGATCTTTAACTTCGACTAGTAAGCCAAGTTCATCAAATTTGGCCACAATTGCTTTACGGGCAACAAACCTGTCCATGCCAGCAAACTCGCTTGGTAGCTCTGTACTGTATGCATCGCAGCTTTCGCCTTTAGTATTGTAAATTTCAGCGGAAGTTAAAATTGCAGCATTTTTATCTAAAATATTTATTTGTGGTAAAGCATGACGCTTGCCCACTTCATTATCGTTAAAATCATGAGCTGGGGTTATTTTTACACAACCCGTGCCTTTTTCCATATCAGCGTGATCATCACCAACAATAGGAATTAAACGATTAACTAAGGGCAATAATACCTTCTTACCAATAAGATCTTTATAACGGGGATCTTCAGGGTTTACCGCAACCCCAGTATCACCTAGCATGGTTTCAGGACGTGTTGTTGCTACTACTAAATAATCAAGGCCTTCGGCAGTTTTAGCGCCATCAGCAAGGGGGTAACGCAAGTGCCACATGTGACCTTTTTTGTCTTTATTCTCAACTTCTAAGTCAGAAATAGCAGTGTGGAATTTTGGATCCCAGTTAACTAGACGCTTGCCGCGATAAATTAAGTCGTCTTCAAAAAGGCGTACAAACACTTCTTGCACGGCTTCAGACATACCTTCATCCATAGTAAAGCGTTCACGCGACCAATCAATAGAGTTACCTAAACGGCGCATTTGCTTGCCGATAGTGCCGCCAGATTCTTCTTTCCACTGCCAAATTTTATCGATAAAGCCTTCACGGCCGTAGTCATGGCGAGTTTTATCTTCTTCTGCTGCTATTTTACGTTCAACCACCATTTGCGTGGCAATACCGGCATGATCACAGCCCGTTTGCCACAAGGTATTTTTACCTTGCATGCGTTGGTAGCGAATTAAAGTGTCCATGATGGTTTGCTGAAAAGCATGACCCATGTGCAAAGAGCCCGTGACATTAGGCGGTGGAATAGCAATTGAGTAGCTATCGCCTTCACCTGTTGGGCTAAAGTAACCTTGCTCTTCCCAGCTAGTATATAAAGATTGTTCAATGTCGGTTGGGTTGAAAGTTTTTTCCATCATGTTCTCGGTATAAAAAAGTTAAAAGTTAATAGCAATAGGGCAGTTTGGTTGATGTGTAAGCACTATGCTATTTACCGTTTTATTGTTAGTTAATTACAGTTTGATTATCGACTTGAAAGCCCCGTTGACGATAAACCTTAAAACGTTCTCGGGCTTGTTGTTTTAGAGCTTCATCGGTAGGCACAAAATCAACAATAAATTGAAATTGGTGAGCAAAGTCAGGAACTGTGCTAGTTAAATTTATGAGCACTGGACGACGACCTCGCAGTGGTTGATAGCTTATTTCAACGGCGGCGCCTTGTTTAGGGCCTTCACCAACAAGGTTGTGTGGTACAAAACTGTCGCTATCAAACGACCAGAGCAATTCATCTATTTGTTCTGCTTGATTTTGATCTTGAGTATAGATAAATACGCGCTGATTTTGACGATAAAAGTAACTGGCTTGCAAACAGGCATGATAAAACGCTGAGCTAGTATTCTTAGCATCAACGCTTTTGCTATCATTATCGGGCTTCTCATCGCTAAGGATGTAAAACATTACCTGTGTTTGCATTGTCTTTCTCTGTTTTTACTCGCCTTGCTCTTGACCTGCGCGGTTAAGCATAAACTGCGTTAACATGCTTACAGGGCGGCCAGTTGAGCCTTTATCTTTACCACCACTGCGCCATGCTGTGCCAGCAACATCTAAATGTGCCCAGTGATATTTTTTAGTAAAACGTGCTAAGAAGCACCCTGCAGTTATAGTACCAGCACCTTTACCACCAATATTTGCCATATCAGCAAACGGGCTTTCAAGTTGCTCTTGATAATCATCCCATAATGGTAAACGCCAAGCTCTATCACCACTTTGATCTGAAGCGTTTAATAACTCATGCGCAAGTGGGTTGTGAGTGCTTAATAGGCCAGTAGCATGTTTACCTAAAGCTACCACACAAGCGCCGGTTAATGTTGCTACATCAATAACGGCTTCTGGCTCGAAACGCTCAACGTAAGTTAAGGCGTCACATAATACTAAGCGGCCTTCTGCATCAGTGTTTAACACTTCAACCGTTTGCCCTGACATTGTCGTGAGAATATCACCCGGGCGATAGGCATTGCTGCTTGGCATGTTTTCACAGCCGGCGAGTACGCCAATAACGTTTATTGGCAAGTCTAATTCTGCTAAGGCATGCATTGCCCCTAAAACACCCGCTGCACCGCCCATGTCGTATTTCATTTCGTCCATGCCAGCGCCGGGTTTTAAGGAAATACCACCACTGTCAAAAGTTAAACCTTTACCTACTAAAACAAGCGGCTTAGAGTCATCATCAATGCCGTTATAAGTCATAATACTCATTAACGATTCATTCACCGAGCCACGGCCAACAGCTAAATATGAACCCATACCTAACGCTTCCATTTCTTGTTCACCAACAATAGTGGTAGATACCTTATCGTAATCATTGGCTAATATCTTTGCTTGTTCAGCGAGATAAGCTGGATTACAAATATTTGGCGGCATATTAGCAACATTTTTACAGGTGGTAATGCCTTCTGAAATAGCTAAAGCATGGGTAATAGCACGTTCACCAATAGGTAGTTCACGGCGTGTTGGCACGTTAAAAACAATTTTACGTAAAGGTCTTCGTGGCTCTTCTATTCTTGTTTTTAAACTATTAAAGTTATATAAACCATCTTGTGTTGCTTCTACTGCTTGGCGTACTTTCCAATAAGTATCGCGACCTTTTACATGTAATTCTGACAAGAAGCACACAGCTTCCATTGAACCTGTTTCGTTTAAAGTATTAATGGTTTTATTGATAATTTGACGATATTGACGTTCGTCAAGCTCGCGCTCTTTACCACAACCAACGAGTAAAACACGTTCACTTAAAATATTAGGCACATGATGTAGTAATAACATCTGCCCTGATTTACCTTCTAAGTCGCCTTTGCGTAAAAGGTTACTAATATAGCCTTCACTTATTTCATCAAGTTGCTCTGCGGTGGCACTTAAGCGTCGAGGTTCAAAGACACCAACGACGATACAAGCACTGCGTTGTTTTTCAGGACTGCCACTTTTTATACTAAATTCCATAGAATTTCCTTTTGCATTACTTTTTTGATGGTAAATCAGACTATAACTTGCTAAAACTAATAAAAAATAGCACTCTTGTCTATTCAACTGATAGCGCTAAGAGCTATAATTATAGTCGTATTAATTAAAATTATTTAATTACTGACTATATAGTTTAGTTATGAAAACGGCAAGTTTACTGAAAAATTAGCCGATTGTCAGAAAAAAACCATGTTTTATAGAAGTTTTTATAGGATCTTTTGTGATCATATTTCGTTATTTATTAAAAGAAGTGGCAAAAACACAATTAGCAGTATTTTTTGTGTTGATGACCATTTTTATTAGCCAAAAGTTTGTTCGTGTTTTAGGTGATGCCTCTGAAGGTAGTATTCCGGGGCAAATGGTAATGACTTTTATCGCCCTTAAAGTGCCTGATTTGGCCGGTATGATGTTGCCTTTGAGCCTTTTTTTAGGGGTGCTGTTAGCTTACGGTCGTATATACGCAGATAATGAAATGACGGTGTTACATGCTTGCGGTGTTAGCGAATGGTATGTGGTAAGGGTAACTTTAGTACTTGCTTTTGTAACTGCAATATTAACCGGCGTTTTCACCTTATATTTGGCGCCAATGGCATCAGAGTATCAATATCAAGTAAAAGATAAATTAGCCGCAGATTCAGGATTAAGTTCATTAGTTGCTGGTCGATTTCAACAAACAGGTAATAAAAAAGCTGTTATTTTTATTCATGATAAAAGCCGTACTGACAATAGTTTTAAAAAAGTTTTTGTGGCTCAGTTGCCAGATGAAAATCATAGTGAAGAAAGCATTATAAATTCAAGTTTAGTTTATGCAAAACAAGGTCAAATTTTTGAAGAAGATTCTGGCTCGCAACGATTAGTATTGTCTGATGGCATGCGCTATCACAGTGATATAGAAAATGGTGAATTTCAGTCAGTTGCTTTTGATAAATATTACTTGCAGATACAAGACCAAAAAGTAGAACAAAAACATCGAAAACTGAGTGCACTATCAACGCAAGATTTGCTAAAGCCTACGGATGCTAAATCTATTGCTGAATATGGGGCAACAATTCAGTGGCGTATCGCATTTCCATTAGCTTGCATTATTTTAACTTTTATTGCGGTGCCGTTAAGTGTGGTTAATCCTAGGCAAGGTAAATTTGCTAAAATGTTACCAGCCTTAATGTTATTTTTAGGGTATTTTTTACTATTAACGTCAATGCGTTCAGGGGTTGAACGCCAAGCGTTACCCGCAGGTATTGGGCTTTGGCCAATTCATTTTAGTGCGCTATTTTTAGGTGTCATATTATTAATGAAAGAGCGAAGTAGTGGCAGAAAAATTAAAGCTAAACTGCCAAGTTTAAAACGTCATCCTTCGCAAGTAAGTAATGATGAAAATGCCAGAGGTCAAGCATAATGCGAATTCTAGACGTTTATATTGGTCGTATTATCGCCTCAACTACATTTTTAACCTTAGCCGTTTTTGTTAGCGTTAGTGGTATTATTAAGTTTGTTGAGCAAATACGTTTAGTGGGTAGGGGCGATTATGATTTATCTCACGCCGCGCTTTTTGTGCTATACGCTGTGCCCCGTGATATTGAAATATTCTTTCCAATGTCTGCGCTTATTGGCGGTTTAATTGGTATTGGCATGTTAGCCAGTAATAGTGAGCTAGTTGTGATGCAAGCGGCGGGGTTATCGCGATTAGATATTATTAAATCCGTGATGAAAACAGCTATCTTGCTTATTATAGCATCAATGGCTGTGGGCGAATGGTTAGCGCCAAGTGGCGAAGCAACTGCTCGCGAAATTCGTGCGCAAGCAATATCTGGTGGCAGTTTAATAGCCGCAAAAAATGGTGTTTGGGCTAAAGATGGCGATTACTTTGTTAATATTGGTGAAGTTTTAGAGCAAGGACAATTAAAGAAAATACAAATATATCGCTTTAACGATGATCTTAAACTTGATAGTTGGCTTAGTGCTGAAAAGGCTGTTTATCAAGATAAAGTGTGGTTACTCTCAGGCGTTATTAACACCACTTTGACTAAACAAAATATAGTTACCCAAAAAGCAGACTATCAAGTGTGGCAATCGTCCTTAACACCGAAAAAGCTTGGTGTGGTCACGGTTACCCCTGAGTCATTATCTATTAGTGGATTACTTGATTATTTAGATTATTTAGAAGCCAACGAACAAGATCCTAGTCGTTATCAATTGGCTTTTTGGCGAAAACTGATGCAGCCTGTTACTGTCGCTGTCATGCTTTTAGTAGCGTTATCTTTTATTTTTGGCCCCTTACGCTCTGTTTCTATGGGCGCACGTATCATGATGGGTGTAGTAACCGGAATTCTCTTTTTTGTTAGCAATGAAGTATTAGGTTCACTGAGTTTGGTTTATCAATTTCCACCCATTATTGGCGGTATATCACCAAGCTTACTGTTTATTAGTGTTGCTTGGTATTTTATGAATAAAAAAGTGACCTAAAAACTAGGTTCTAGGTTCTAGGTTCTAGGTTCTAGGTTCTAAGGTGCACAGTGTGTGCTCCTTAGTCAGTTATAGCCTACCTTTATTGGCTTCAAGTGATAAAACAACCACTTCGGTGTTAGTTAACCTATCTTGCAAGCTTAGTTTGTTTTTTCTATCAAAAATAACGGTTAAATTACCTAAACCAAATAAAGTAGGAATAAGGCGCTTGATCCCTGTGATTTTACTTATACGTGTGCCATCTTGATTTTGTAAGCGTAAACGCCATGCTTTCATCCCTAAGGTTTGCCCACTCTTATTCCAGAAAAAAACAAAGAAAAAACTTACCCAAGCAATTTTCCAAAATTCATTTGGCCATTTTAACCAATAGGTGTTGGATATGGTGTCAGAAAAGTGTTGCTCACCTTGCATACCATATAAACCAAAATAATAGCCAAGATATATTAATAAAAATGATATAGCACCGGCTACCATATAGGCAGCAAAAGCAATCAGTACATCATAAATCCAAGAGCCAAAACGACGACGAAATCCGGCACGAGGAAAGTATTCTTGCGGGCTGTTATTCATAAAATTCTCTTATTGACAGAAAAAGCATTAAAATTTTTGCGCTAGTCTAGCAAAGTTTATGATTATTTACTCCTTGCTTATTTTATAAAAGCTACAGTAAAGCACAGGAACTACCGCAAGCGTTAGCACAGTACCTATGGCTAAACCAAAGGCGATAACATTTGCCATGCCATAAAATAACGGGTCTTTGCCTAAAATTAAAGGCAGTAAACCCATCACTGTGGTGATTGTAGTCATGGCGATAGGGCGTAATCGCGTAATGCACGAGTCAATCACGGCTTGATACTCAGATTTACCCGCATCAACTTCAATTCTTATACGGTCAATTAGCACAATGGCATTGTTAATAATAATACCTGCTAAGCTATATAAACCAAGAGTTACCATAAAACCAAAAGGTGCATTCATTACCAACAAGCCAATAACCGCGCCAATAAATGAAAGTGGCATGGTTAGTGTTATTACTGCTGCTTTGCGGAAGGAATTAAATTGGGCAACGAGTAAAATTAATATTAAGCCTAATACCATTGGCATGCTGGCGCTTAATGCTTTTTGCGCTTCGGCAGACTCTTTAATTACGCCATCATATTCTATAGTGTGATTAATGGGTAAGTCTTGCTTAAGTAATTGAATTTTTTCATCTATAATTAATTTTAAATCTTCAGCGGCCATTTTGGTGTTTCGTGCTTGCACACTTACGGTTCTAAATAAATCTTCATGTTGTATCATTGAAAATTGGTTGTAAGGTGCAAGTTTAGCCACTTGAAATAGCGGTACTGCTTTACCTGTTTTATGCGAGTAAATGTTTAACGTTCTTAATCGATCTAGACTTTTCCTTTCAGCCTGCTTTGCTCTTAACACCACAGGAATAATGTCATCACCTTCGCGATATTCAGTGATTTTTGTACCGGAGAAATAAGTTTCTAACGCTTGAGCAATTTCATCTGATGTTAAACCCGAGCGTTTAGCGCGGTGTTGATCTATTTTTACATCTATTTTCACAATAAGGTTTTCCCAATCATTGCGAATATCAATAGTATTAGGAATATCGTGTAGCACAGACATAATTTGTTGGGATTTTTTATAAATTATATTTTTATCGGGTCCTTTTACCTGAATTTTAATGGTGTTTGAGTCAGAAGGACCTAAAAACATTTTGCTTACCCGTGCTGATACATTGGGGAAGTCATGCTCTATTTGTTGGTCAAGCTTAAGGACTGTTGAAGTAATATCAGTGTGCTTCTTAACATTAAGGACAATAAAGCCTTTGTTATTGGCCGGATCTTCAGGATTAAGTGATAAGACAAACCTTGGGCCACTAAAGCCTACATACCCCGAATAACTACTAATATAATCAAAACGTTCTTTATTATTTAGCCAACTAAAAATATCTTGCATTTGTCTATTGGTTTCTTTTGAAGAGGTACCATTAGGCAAGTCGATATTGATAATAATTTGCGTTCTATCAGAGTCAGGAAAAAACTGCTTAGCGACAAATTGCATTGAATTAACGGCGCCAAAAAATAACCCCAGCATTGTTATCATAAAAATTAATTTATGCGTTAACACCCAGTGTAAAAATGCTTCGTAGTAATGGTAAAGCTTCGCGAGCCCGTTAGCAGTTTCAGCCTTTATTTCACGTTGATTTTCAAGTTGACTACTGCTAACAGTTTCAGCAGGAAGTTTAATAAAGAAATAACAAAGTAATGGCGTAACACATAGTGCTAAAATCCAACTTGTTAATAGTGTAATTAATATAACCAAGGAGATCGAACGAGTATATTCTCCGGCAACATGTTCAGCGAGCATTAAGGGTAAGAAAAACAGCACTGTTGTAGCTGATGAGCTTAATAAAGGGATAGACAATTCTTTGCTACCTTTAATCATAGCATCAAATCTGGCGGTACCTTCTTCTAATCTACGCTTGAAGTCTTCGGCAATAACAATGCCATTATCTACCAATAAACCGAGCGAAATAATTAAGGTTGCCAAGCTCATTCGCTCTAATTTCATGTCGAAAAATTGCATTATGGTTAATGTAGTTAGCATCACAAAAGGTACAATGGCGCCAACAATTAATCCTGTGCGTATACCTAAAAATAACACCACAACCACGAGTACAATGGCTAAGGTTTGTAAAACGTTAACGGACACACCTTTAACGGTTTTAAAAACTTGTTCGGCTTGATAAGTGGCAATATTGATATTATAGCCAACGGGTAGGGTTGCCTCTATTGCTCTTAGTTTTTTAGTAAAACGCGGAGAGAACTCTAGTATGTTGTATTGATCAAGCATGGAAGTGGCAAAAAATATTGCGGGTTTGCCATTAAAATAGGCAAGTTTATCAGGTGGATCAACAAAATCGCGTTTGATGGTTATGATATCTTTTAACGCTACAAAGTCTTCAGAGCCGGGAATGTTAATGTAAGTATTGGCAATATCTTCAACACTTTTAAAATTACCTGAAGGCTCTACGATAAAGCTTTTAGCACCGGTATCAATTTGACCACCTGAGCGGATAATATTTTGATTTTGTAGCTCTTGAATAAGCGCTTGCGGAGAAATACCCAATTGAGACAGTTTTGCATTTGATGTTTCTAAGAAAATTCGCTCTTCTTTTCTACCTAAAATTTCAATTTTTTTAGTGCCTTCAACACCATAAAGGCTATCTTTAATATGCTGCGCTATATCGTACATTTGCCCTAAGTCAAAACCGTCGGCTGTTAGTGCTAACGTTATAACAGAAACATCACCAAATTCATCATTAACAAAAGGGGGTCTGGTGCCTGAAGGCATTTTAGCATGAGCAGCACTGGCTTTATTTCTAACATCTTGCCAGATATCGTCCAGGTTAAAGTAACGATCGTAAATTTTAACATGCAAAATAGAAAGACCAGCCGATGAAGTCGACTTTATTTCTTTAACCTCAGGAATTTTCCTAATTTCCTCTTCAATTTTCTTGGTAATTAACTGCTCAACCCTACTAGAAGACATGCCAGGAAAAGAGGTACTAACTATTGCTTCGCGAATAGTAATCGTAGGATCTTCTTGTGCTGGCAAAGTAAAATAGGCAAAAATGCCATTAAGCAGCAAAACTGCCAATATCAAAAAAACGGACTTTCGGTAAGTAAAAGCGATTTGAGTCAAATTCATTGCTATTCCTTAGTAAACTTAATTAAAGCGCTGAACATGATTATCAAGTAAAGTAACTTGCTGACCATCTCTTAAAAAAGCAACGCCTGCAGTTGCAATGATATCGCCATCTTTTAATCCGGAAGAAATGAAAACTTCATTTTTTAAGATATTCTCAGTTTGCACTTCTTTTTTATTCACTTGCTGGGTTGAAGGGTTATAAACAAAAACAAATGCTTTTTGCTCAAGTCCAGCGCTAAGAGCTGTTAAAGGAATTCGTATTGAAGGACCTTTATAACCAGTACGGCCAACGCCTTCAAAAGAAAACTCTACTTCAGCAGTCATGCCCGCACGTAATAGCGCATTATTTTTTTGTAAAACAACGGTCACAGGAAAAGCATTTGCTGACTCAGCTCTAGTGCCAATTTCAGTAATACGTGCTTGCATACTGAGTTGTGGTAGCACAGGGAAATGAATAGGTAAGAGTGTATCTTTTGCTAACTCTTGAATTAAGGTTTCAGGCACCATTACTTTTACTTCTAAGCCATGTTTACCTTCAATTTCAAAAACAGATTGCCCGGCAGATATTTGCTGCGAGGGCTCAAACAATCGTTTAGTGATAATACCGTCGTAAGGAGCTGTTAAAATACTGTCTTGCAAGTTTTTGTTAGCAATATCTAATTGTGCTTTTGCAACATCAACCGCGCTTTTATTAGTGTCATATGCGGCTTTGGCATTATCAAACCCTGATTGCGAAACAACACCTTGTTTGATCAATTTTGCATAGCGATTATAGCTATTGCTTGCGTCAATTAAACTGGCTTTTGCTTGCTCGTATTTTGCTTGGGCTGATTGTAACCCTAATGTATAGCTGCGCTGGTTTAAGCGAGCAAGCTCTTGTCCTTTAGTTACTTCATCACCAAGATTAACAAGCATATTTTGAATTTTACCACTTACCTCAAAACTTAGCTTGGTTGCTTCAACAGGTGCAACAATGCCTGACAAAGTGCGAATTTGCTCTAAATTAGAGAGCGATACTTTTGTCCATACAATAGGGCGAATAACCTTTTTGGGTTGATCTACTGACTGATTACATCCAAAAAGGAATAAGGTTAATAGAGTTAATAATAAAGTGCGCATAGATATTCCTGTCAGCATGCTTTAGGTGTTAAATGAGTAAGTTCATTTATTTGAGATTAAAGATAAGTGTAGTCTTAATTTAACGTAAAAATAATAAGAGATGTATTTGGTACTACATAGTACCGTTTATTTTGGTACTATGTAGTACCGATGTCAATAACAAATTACAATATTTTGAAATAACCATGGCTAAACAAGCACCTTCTTTAACAAAAAAAAAGCTAGCAGCGCACTGTAATGCTGAACTCAGTGCTAGAGGAAACCTTATACTTGACGCTGCACAGAAACTTTTTTTTCAACAAGGCTTTGATGAAACATCTTTAGCAATGATTATTAATGAAGCAGGAGGCTCACGACGCTCTATTTACCATGAGTTTGGTAATAAGCAAGGGTTATTACTGGCGGTAATTCAAAGACAAGTTAACATTCAAACACAAACATTAACGGCTATTAATAAGCAGCTTAAACCACAAGAAGCGCTGAATGATGTTTGCTATCAATTTGTTAAAGGTATGTTGTCTAGCAATATCCAATCGCTTTTTAGATTAGTGGTACAACAAGCAGTGAAACTGCCAGAATTAGGTAAAATTATTTATCAATGTGGTCCTCAGGCGGGGGTTCAGCCTTTAGCTGATTACTTAGAAAGTTTAGTGAACCAAAAGCTATTAAAAATTGACGATTGTCATTTTGCAGCGCAAATGCTGCTAGAAATGTCGAAAGGTCCACTTCATACAAAAGCGCTGCTCATGCCGATGGAGGTTATAACTGATGAGGTAATTAAGCAGCAAGTGAGCAAAGCAGTAGGTATTTTTTTTAATGCTCATCAAGTTTAAATTGCCCTTTCCCACTCATAATTCTTTATAAGTATAAATATTCAACAAGTAAGCGATCTACAAGGAAAAACTTGTTGCCATGCAAGTAAATTCTCGTATAATGCCAAGCTCTTTAGTTCGTAATTAAAGACACTGTGTCGCCGGAGTGGTGGAATTGGTAGACACGACGGATTCAAAATCCTAAATTGTTATACTGAATTTTTCTTGTAAAGCGTTGTTTTTAAAGAGAAATAAAAACTCAAAAAATATAAAAATTATCTGTTATAGTTGTTATACTTTTTGTGTTTTATCTTGTTATATTAGGGTAGAATGTAAAATAGTAAAAAATGATTTAGATTGTTCTTTACTAATAATCAATATTATAAATATTTTTGTAAGTTGATTATAGACTTTGAAGATAAGTATAAAATCTTCATTAAGTATAAAAATAAATTTTATTCTTAATTATCAAAGAGTTACGCCAGTGTGATGAAATTGGTATACATGACGGATGAATTTGCGTCCCCTTGCTGAGTAATTGGCATTGAATAATTGGGTGAACTGCTGGAAATCTTCTTGTATTTTTATACAAATGACAATCAGCATCCAAGCCGCCAGAGGCGGAAGGTTCAGAGACTACCTGAGCTTATGCGAATAAGCTTAATAACAGGAATTAGCTAAGTGTTAATGGCTTAGTGAAACAGCGCCCAACCCCTAAGTTTTTTAGGGTGATGATATAGTCCATACAATAACGAAAGTTATTGATTTATATGTCAAAATCCGTTGCCTTCGGGCGTGTCGGTTATGCTAAATAGCTGCAAAATGTAGTAATACATTGGAAAAATTGTGTGAATTCAGGGGAAGCCTAAGTTTATATATTTTTATATAAATATGGTAATCCTGAGCTAAGTCTAAAATTTAATATTTTAGAAAAGTGCAGAGACTATCCTTTACGGGAGTAGAATCAAGTGATTCGAAGCGCACAGCCCCTAAGAGTTTTTAGGGTGATGATATAGTCCGATCTTATATTAAAGTATAAGCGGTTGAGTAAAATCAACGGGTTGAGAATTAACGCTCTTAATTGAACAAAATGTCGACTCCGACCACTGGTACCACCTTTGTAAATAAAATTAGTCAATCTTAGGATTGGCTTTTTTTATGTCTGAAATTTACTCAAAGTGAAGAGGCAGGTTTATAATTTATTAAACTTTTAGCTTTGTCTTTTAATTTTGGATCTATGCCTGAAAGAGCATTTAACCGTCCAAGCAACTTAGGCATTAAGTAACTTGCAATTAAAGGTTCATCCCGACAGCCTTTCCAGCTTTCAAAAGATTGGTAAATTAACATATGCTGTTTATTTGTAATAAGGGTTTTATCTTCTTTAAGAGCAACACCAGTTATAATTTTTAAATCATTCTTTTTAAATAATTTGGTTTTTAAAGGGTGGGGAACTTGACCGCTTGAAATGATTATTTTTTTAATTAATGATAAAAAACGTCTATTAACTTGTTCACCTGAAAAAGTTAAATCGTCTACATAGACAGTCATATCTACATTAAGAGAGGACGATAGGTTCTCTAACCTCTCAAACATATCAATATTTGCCCAAAACGCCAGAGGCATACTCAATTGACTACCCGTAGGAATATGACCGTTAAAGGTACATATACAGGATAGAATATGAGACACGTCAGGTGAACAAAGTAATTTTCGATTAAAAAAATTAAATACCATTTTTTTAGTTGTTGATTGAAAAAAGGATCTTATATCAGTCGTTAGAACTTTTTTAGAGCCTAAATGCTGAGTAGCATTTGTTATGTGGGAGTGTTTTTTTCTGCCTGAATGTAAATATTCAGGCAATTCAATTCTTGTTAATAAATTTGCAATTCTATTGTGAATTTCATTTTGTTTGTCTTTGGGGTGCTGAATAGTACGAGACTTACCATTGTTACCCATTTGTTCAAAAACAACATAATTACCAATGTCTTTTTTAGCTATTGATAACTCAGACGAAGCTAAACCTAATAATTCAATTAATTTTTTCTTTGTTTTTAGCTTAAAAAACGGTGATTGATTTATTGAATGTTTTTTACTATTGGAGTTTATTTTAAGCTTTGATCTGCTGTTTCTCATTTTTTGCTACAAACCATTCCATTACATTAACTATTTTTGAAGCTACAACTTTTTTGAATTTACTTGAAGAAAGTTGTTCCTTGCCTATGTTTTCAGAAAAAAAGATCAAAGAAGAAACAGGAATATCAAAAGCCTTTGAATACTTGTTTAACAATTCAAGACTTGCAGGTTTTTTTCCTGTTTCAATTTCAGACAGATATGACTTAGATATATCTAACTGTTCAGCTAATTCATTTTGTTTTAGCTCGTGAAATTGTCTAATTACCTTTAATGCTCTATGTATCATAATATTTCTCTTTTTTGAAAAAAAAAGGGGAACACTAACTGTCGGAATCACCCTCAAAGAATCGCCAAACTCGATAAACAAACTTGCCAATTGCTACTGACCACGTAAAAAGTTTCCAAGCTACGGGTTTAGTCTTTTTAGGTTTTTCTTCTTGCTGCGCCTGTTGAACACGAATATCATTTTTTTTGTGCATTTTCTGCTCCTTAAATTACTTTATCCGAAATTGAATAAAGCTTCGCCCTAATTTAAGAAAGTGAGAATGTCCAACAGTTAACCCCTGATTTTCACAACGTGGTTCTTCGCCCCACGTTGTCCTCCCTACGCTTAGTTTCACGATACTTACCATTGATACCATAAGGTTCCAAGGGGCAGCAGGAAGTGCGCAGGAAAAGGTTAGAAAGATACTATCTTTCCACGAGTATAAAAAAATACTCAAAATATACTTGGCGAGTTCTTCTCTATGTATTCGCAAATTAAATTTACAATATCAATTTAAAAATAGCAAGAATAAATTCGCTAATAGCGAATTTATTTGTAAGTTGGCTTTACTTTCGAATTTCTCTTTTTGTTATTTTCTCTAATTATTTTTTCTTTTTCAGCTTTGTTTTTTTGAATTTCAAAATAATTTAATATTTCTTTGTCGTCTGTTTTAGAAATCGTATTATTTTCGATATTTATCAAATCTTTTTGATCTCCTTGCTCCAAGGTTTCATGTTCATTCTTTAAGTTATTTTTAATGATATCGTATTCATAATTAAAACCGTCTGTTAAAACTTCACGAATAATATCGTGTTGATTATTTTCATTTTTATAATTAACTATTTCTAACTTTCCATTTTCTTTTTGAAAAATATTTATTATTAACTTTCCAAAGTTTTGAGCTTGATTTTTAATTTTTTCAACAAGATTGTTATATTGATTTTCTATTTTTTTAAGTCTTGTTATTTCTTCATTTTGATTATTAAACTCATTAACTAAATCATTATATTTTGAAACTGATCTTCCCCAAATATTGTAGACATCTTTTATTTAGAAAATGAAGTATGATGAGAGATGTTATGAGTAATAATAAATACCCCAAAGAATTCAAAGATGAAGCCGTTCGCCAAGTAGTTGATAAAG
>Ga0316205_10001088_pt1 | contig 37858 bp, 26 predicted proteins | sample 3monthpyrite_MG_FD_204941 | JGI IMG/M metagenome (GOLD analysis project Ga0316205, IMG submission 204941) | Microbial mat bacterial communities from mineral coupon in-situ incubated in ocean water Damariscotta River, Maine, United States -... | ecosystem: Environmental > Aquatic > Marine >...
TGTTGAGGAAGATGTATTAGCCGCTTATTTACAACTTAATATTGATACTGAAGTTATGGGTATGCCGTTAACTGGTAATGTTGGTGTACGATACGTTGATACCACCCAAAGCAGTACCGGCCTAGTTAATGTTGGCTCTGGTAATGGCGAAGTAATATTTGATGATGTTGGTGGTACAAGTACAGACTGGGAACGTAAAAAAATTAGTGAAAGTTACACTGACTTCTTACCGTCATTTAACTTAAACTTCCAAGTAAGCGATGACGATCAAGTACGCTTTGCTTACGCCAAAGTAATGTCTCGCCCTGAAATGCCAACCATGGCAAACAGCGGTAACTGGCGTTTTGATGTTGACCGCGATGGTGACGGCCGTAACTATATTGGCTTAGATAGCTCGACTAGCCCTAAATTACGTCCTTTTTATGCTAACCAGTATGACCTTTCATTTGAACATTATTTTACTGAAACTGAAGGTGCCTTTGTTTTTGCCCTTTGGTACAAAGACATACAGAATATTGTTACTGATAATGTTGAAGTGAACTATGACTTTGAAGCTAACGGTTTCCCATTACCTTCTATTCCTGCTAACAAGTTAGAAGATGAAAGTGGCAATGTTTTAGTATGGGAAAATGGTGATTATAGTCGTGCTAAAAACAGCGGTAAAGGCGGTTATATGCGCGGTATTGAAATTGGTTATACTCAAACCTTTAACTTTTTACCCGGTTATTTATCTGGCTTAGGCGCTAATGTAAACTTCTCTTATACCGAAAGTGAAATTGAAATTGAATCGAACGTTCCAGGTGAAGATGGTGCTCCCTCTCCTATTGAAGGATTATCACCACGAGTATTAAGTGCAACATTATTTTACGAATGGGATGATAAGTTCGAAGCTCGTGTAGGCGCTCGTTATCGTAGTGCTTACTTAAGTGAACAAATTGCCATTGGTAGTGCGCAATCTGCTTATTTCCAAGAAGAAACAATAATCACTGGACAAGTATCGTATAAGTTCACAGAGAATTTACAAGCGGTTGTTTCTGCTGATAACATCACTGATGAGCCGAATATTTCTTACTTTGGTGATACAACACGTACAGGTACAATTCAGTATTTCGGTCGTACCATTTACTTTGGTATAAACTACTCTATGTAAATAGAAAGCTTAGCTAAAATAACAAACGTTAGTAATATAAAAACAACATCTAGATAATAACTATTAGGTGTTGTTTTTTTTTGCGCTTCGCTTGTAATATTTTGCTGCGCTTGTAAGGCTAACAGTGATTACTAGGCTAAGAAGCGAAAATTAATTTCTATAAACGAACAACTAAGGAATAAAATGCCAACATCAGATCAAATTAACAACATAGTTATTGTTGGCGGTGGTTCAGCCGGTTGGATGAGTGCAGCCATGCTTTCTAAACAATTAGAATGCGGCACAAAAAATTCCAAAATCAGTATTACTTTAATTGAGTCAGATGATATAGGTACAGTTGGCGTGGGAGAAGCAACTATTCCACCAATAAAAACCTTTAATGGGTTGCTTGGCATTGATGAAAATGACTTTCTCAAACATTGTAACGGCTCAATTAAGCTTGGTATAAGTTTTGAAAATTGGCCACAGCAAAGTCATCAATACTTTCATCCATTTGGACGTTTTGCCGTTGATTTTGATTACATGCCCTTTTCCTATTTTTGGAATAAACACCGAGCATTAAGCGCTATTACCAATACTGACAAACCACTGCAAGACTACGCAAGTGCTTGGCACCTTGCTAAAAACAATAAGTTTTCACTGCCCTCAAAAGATAAAAAATCACTGTTTTCTGGTTTTGATTATGCTTATCATTTTGATGCCGGTTTATACGCTAATTATTTACGCCGTTATGCCGATAAGCGTGGCGTAAAAAGACAAGAGGGTAAAATAACAAACGTTAATACCCATACCAATAACGGGCCAAATAATGGTTTTATTTCTTCAGTGACCTTAGCCAATGGTAAAAAGGTGTCTGGCGATTTATTTATCGATTGTAGTGGACAAAGTGCTTTGCTGATAGGTAAAACCTTAGATGTTAAGTTTATTGACTGGTCAGAAAACTTACTTTGTAATCAGGCTGTTGCCGTACAAACCAAGCACACCAAAGCAATTAGCCCATATACACGTTCTATTGCTAAACAGTCTGGTTGGCAATGGCAAATACCTTTGCAAACTCGCATGGGTAATGGCTCTGTGCATAGTCGTGAATTCATTAATGAACAAGCAGCCATGGATGAATTGGTTTCTAGTGTCGATGGAGATTTACTTACTGAGCCAAAAGTCATTAATTTCAATGTTGGGAGACGAGAAAAGTTTTGGCATAAAAACTGTATTGCTATTGGCTTGTCGGCAGGATTTTTAGAGCCTTTAGAGTCAACTAGTTTGCACTTGATTCAAAAGTCGATCATGCGTTTAATTGGCGTTTTTCCTAATAAACAGTGCGATGAAATTAATAGCAAACTTTATAATCAGCAAACAGTAGAAGAGTACGAGCATATTCGTGATTTCATTATATTGCATTATAAAGCAACCAAGCGCGACGATAGCGACTTTTGGCGCTATTGCCAAAATATGCCGATTCCTGATTCACTACAGCAGCAGATAGATTTATTTTCAACTCACGGCCATTTAGATGTTAATGCGAAAGATTTATTCAAACAAGACAACTGGCTAGCTGTTTTAACAGGGCAAAATATATTTCCTAAAAGTGTTGCCCCAATAATGGCTTATAAGCAACAAATTGATTTACCTAAGACGATGGATTCTTTTCATTATGTTATGACAGAAACAACAAAAAACTTACCAAGTCATGAAGATTACTTGAAACAACATTGCCATTTTAAAGCGTAATAGAAAATATACATAGAGATGAGTAAAAAAGCCCAAAGCTAATCACTTTGGGCTTTCACTAATTTTTGATGTTCTGCTTTAATTTTATTCACCAACGCCATGGGTGTTTTTAAACTAATTGCCATGCATAACTCCATTTTACCACTATCACCTCCATTTAATTTATAGGCTGACCGAATATAGTCTGGCACAAGTTCTAATTTACCTAACTGCCTATCAATGTATTGCTGAGTATCAATAATGAGATCCACCCTTTCATTAATTAAATTTTGAAAGCTTACTTGGTTATTGCTGCTAACTTGCAAGTGAACCCCATAAGTCAACTTTTCTCGTTCAAAAAAACTATCTAAAAATGTACCTCGGGTGATGCCTGTGGAATATTTTTTTAAGTCATTTAAAGAATTAATAACAATATCTTTTCTAGACGCTAATTTGAACACTGAATATTCAACTAAATGAAGCGGACAAACCCAGTGAAAAAATTGCTCTCTTTCAGGAATTCTAACCGTAGAGTAAAGTAAGACATTGGGCTTACTAAGTGCCAATTCATAGGAGCGAACCCAAGGGTAACTATTTATTGTGTACGGTATATTGCTGTTTGTTAGCGTTTGCTCAACCATTTCAGTAGAAATACCAACAACATTTCCATCAAGGTTGGTGTAGTTATAAGGGGGCCACTCTTCTGTAACTACGATCATTTTGTTACTTTCATTAGCTTGTGTAAAAGCAGCACCAAAAGCGAAAGCAGCGTTAATTAACGCTAAAATTAACAACCTTTTAACCATTAATTCACACCTTAAAAACAGCTACTAAGTCAGTATAGTAAAACTAACTTAAAGTTATAACTCTTTATGAATACGTTTGCAAAAAATAGCCAATGGGACATGACTACCTTATTATTACGATTCTACATTTGAGAGCTGTTCATGGTCATAACAAGGTGTCAAACAATGCAGTACCATTCATTTTCTTCATCTAGCCTATCATCTTCTCGTCTTATCTATGGCTGCATGCGCATTGCCGGTGACAATACAAAACAAGATCGAGCTAAAGGTAAACTGGCGATTAAAGCAGCACTTGACGCTGGTTATAACCACTTTGATCATGCTGATATTTATGGTGGTGGCGAATGCGAAAGTCTTTTTGGTGAACTTCTCGCTGAATCACCCAGTTTACGAGAGGATATAATTATCACCTCTAAGGCAGGTATCAGACGTGATCCGCAACGTTATGATTTTTCTCAAGAGTACTTAACAAGTAGTGTTGAAAACTCATTGAAACGGCTAAACACCGATTATTTAGATTTATTTTTATTACACCGCCCAGACTATTTAATGAATGCCCAAGCGGTTGCTGAAACATTTAAGCAGTTACAAGCCAGTGGTAAAGTTAAGCATTTCGGCGTCAGTAACTTTTCCCCCTCTCAAGCATCACTATTGCAATCAGCATTAGATGAACCCTTATTAGTGAATCAAATTGAGATCAATATTCATAACATTAATAGCTTTACTGATGGCACTTTGGATCAATGTCAGCAATTTGGTATAACGCCTATTGCTTGGTGCCCTTTAGGTGGTGTTGTTTATCCTGCTTGGGGAAATACTTTTTCTATTACTGATGAACAGCGCATAGAAACCGAATTAGCCCAACAAGCACAAAAGTATGATTGTCAGCCATGGCAACTGATTTTAGCTTGGTTGTTGAAACACCCCGCCAATATTTCACCCATTATTGGCTCAACCACACCAGAGCGCATTATTGCCGCTAAAAAGGCGCTTGCATTAAATTATAGCCACGACGATTGGTATCGTTTATTAGAAGCACGAAATGGTTATCCACAACCTTAAACTCAAATACTAAACAAGACTAATTGGCTTGTAGTTTTTTCAATGCTGCAAGTCTAGTATCTTCTAAAGCAATTATTTTACGGTAATAATAATGAAAACTTGGTCCCCCAACACAGGTCATTAATTTTCCAACGGGGTTGTAGCTGTACCATTTTAATAAAGAAAAACTTAACGCTTGATTACATTCCTTTATTGTAGCCACTCTCTGTTCATTGCTTTGTTCAGATTTTACGACGTTAACAAGTAAATCTGCATTAAAGTTCAAAGTACTTTGCAAATTAAATATCGGTTTAATCAGCAGCAAACTCCAATCATCATCACTATAGACTTGCTGTAAAATACTGCGACCAAATTGCCATTCACCCATAGCAATTTTATCAAAAGAAAAAACAGGGGCACTATAAGACTGTGACCAATCGCTTGGCACATTTTTCATGACATTTTCTACAGTGTGGTCATTAGTCCTTGCTGAGGAGTTCAAGCTAAACACGCCCCAATCATAATGTTGCTGAATGAACTCAGTCACTAATACAAAGTGAAGTAGATAGTGTGTTGAAGAAAGTACTTTGCGCCAGAAAACACTGTCTTGTTGCAATAAGTTAGCTGCTAACTCAAATTTCCCCATAGATGCTTGTTGCCAAACATAAAGTAGAAAAACTTTGTGGGAAATATGCCACAGCGACAATGATGGAAGAGTGTACGGATTAGCTTGCAAAGATTCATACCAAGCAGGTTGATTGATCATTATTTGATAGCGCTGCAATAAAACTGCATTATCAGCCAAAAAACCATCAATGCCTTGGCTATTTTCTTGTAACGATTCGGCACAAGTGTCAGTAAGGTTTACTGGTTTTCCACAAGCTTTGGTGAGTTCGGTATACTTCTTTTCAATGTTTGAAGTATATTGATCTTCTTGAGTTGGTGAGTAATCCTCTACCGACCTGATCATATTCGCCTTTTTAATCTGCTCTACGCCAGCTAAGTAAAAGTCATCGTCAATATTAGCTGTTAACCCCATGGCATAAACAAAACCATTTTTTTTATCATCAACGGTTGTTCTTTGAGCTAAAAATTTTTCAAACTCAATAACGGTATTTGATTTCTCTTCATCGTTTACATTAATTAAAATTAACAGTAAATAGACAGATAAAGGTAAACCGACAATAACAATTAATAACCACTTCAACCAAGTAAATATAGTTTTCATCTTAATAACTTCCCTGCTAAAACTAGCATACTATTTTAGTTTTTAACCATTGTAAAACCTCATTAAAGTCTTTGCCCAAAAAAAAAGCTGCAACTAGGAAAAGCGTAATGTTTATCTAGCGGCGTCAAGGTTACTATTTTTATTCTACTGATTTGATCTACTTCAACTGTTTGCTGCATTTCTAAATAGAACCACCAGTTTTCATCTACCGAGCTAAGCCCAATATAAGGATATGAGATAATTTTCCACTTGCCTGTTAACTTAGCTCTTGGTTTAGCTTTACCGTTTTTGTAGACAAATTGGTAACTTTCATCTTTGTTTAAACGCAATGCTATTGATGCATCACATTCTTCACTTTGATACTCATTAACTAAATCTGGTGCTGCTATTTTATCATTTTTTCCCGCTCCCTCTGGAAGTAAAAAGAATACCAATTGAAATAATGAATCGTTCAGCTTAGAACTACAGTAGCGAACTTAGAACAAACAAAATGAGTTAAACATAGTTATTCTATATTTTATTCATTTGGTGATGTTATCAGTTTGCTACTGAGTTCCCGAAGGGCGAGTTTAAAAGGCTTACATGCGGCGTTATTGATTTTGACAAGGGAATAACCATTCTCTTCAATCAATGCCTTGCCTCTAAGCCTTTTAATTCTCGCTAAGCGAGCTATTCATTACTTCACTTGGTATACCCCGCACTATCTTTGGTATAAAAATGATTACCGGTGAAAAGCGCCTGTACTGTTGGAATTTCCCATCCTAAACTCTCAAGGCTTGATAACAGAACATTCACACCATCTTCTTTTTCAATAAATGGCGAATACAGTAAGGTTGACTGCTGTATTTCATCAGGAAAAGCCAGCGTATTAGTAATAACATCAAACCCTTGCTGTTCAATAGCTGCTGATATGCTAATGGTTTCTTGATCAGACAAATAACGTCGGTAAAGGTGTATTTGGGTAGATGCACATGCAGAAATAACACTGCATATCAACATCGTAATAAGTAACTTCATTAAATTATTTCTTAAATCTTTTTGGGAGTGAGATAAAAATAGCAATTGACAAATTGGATTACAAGTGTAATCTATAATTAAAATTACATTTGTAATCACTGATTGTTTTTGGAAACTGTTATGACAGAAATAAGTAAAGCTGAATTTGAAGTACTAGACGCACTTTGGCAACAAGCCCCTGCCAGTGCTAATGAAATAATTGATCGCTTAAATGAAAGCACCAATGATGAAAGCAAATTATGGCATGACAAAACCGTGAAAACCCTGCTCAATCGCTTAGTAAAAAAACAAGCAATTAGTTTTGAAAAACAGCAACGCCATTATATGTATTCGCCATTATTAGAGCGTGAGGCTTATACATTAAAAGAAAGCAAAAGTTTAGTTGAGCGCATGTTTAGTGGCAAAGTAGCGCCTTTAGTTGCTGGGTTCGCCAAGCAAAACGATCTTAATAAAGATGATATTGCCGCGTTAAAATCGCTAATTTCAGCTTGGGAAGAAAACAATGATTAATTTTCTACTGAGCTCTTTAGTGCCGTTAACATTGATCATGGTGATCTTATTACTGGTTCGCCAACCACTGCGCAGTATTGCCAGTGCAAGTACCAGTTATTCGCTTTGGTCATTATTACCACTGGCAATAATCATGTATAGCATGCCCTTACCTTGGCATTATATTAGCGAGCTTAACAATAGCGAGATTCAAACCTATTTAGTACAACCTAATACGCTTATACATCAACAACTAACCAACGAAGTTTTTTACTCATATCTATTGCAAGGCTTATGGTTTTTTGGTGTTTGCAGCATAATCACTTATTGGCTAATTATCCATTACTCTTTTAAAGGTTCACTTAAAGCCTGTGCTATTGACAATGCAACCTTATCTTCACAACTGTACGCTGCTATTCCCCATAATTTAGCAATTAAGCAAAGTAGTCATATTTACAGCCCTATGTTAATAGGCTTAATAAAACCAACCATCGTTATTCCTGAGAATTTTAACGAACTTTATAATCCTGAGCAGCAATCACTGATCATCGACCATGAAGTTTGTCACTATTCTCACCACCATATGTGGGCGAACCAACTAGCGCTTGTGCTCTTAGCGCTGTTTTGGTTTCACCCATTAGCTTGGCGAGCTTATGCATTATTTCGCCAAGATCAAGAGCATTCCTGTGATCAAGCTGTTCTCGCGCGCAAGCAGCCTAAATCCAGGATCCAATACTGTAAAGCATTAGTGTTAGCGGCTGAAACCTCACCGCCTAATGCCTTTACTTTAATGAGTTTTAAACATAATGGAGAGCAAAATTTCATGTTAAATCGTATTAAACAAATTAAAACAATGCCCAAGGCTAATTACTCCAAATTAAGCTTAGTCACTTTAGTGTCGCTATCTTTACTTGCCGGTGTTAGTTATGCCGGTAATCACTTAAAAACAAGCAAGACGGTTGTAGAACAAGCCAAAATTAATGTCCACCCCATTCATAGAATAGAGCCTAAGTACCCAATTGAAGCCGCTAAAAAAGGCATCGAAGGCTCAGTAGTTTTAAAATATGATATTCAAGGTGATGGCAATGTTACTAATGTTGAAGTGGTTAATGGCAAGCCTGCTTATGTTTTTGACAAAACAGCAATCACGGCTTTAAAACAATGGCGCTATAAAGCCACGGGCAAAACCACTAAAAATCTATTAGTACAGTTAGATTATTTATTAAGTGCCGCTAGTGCCAAACCTGAGCCATTAATTGAGAGAATTAAAGTGACTAAGTAAGCTTAAAATAAGTTAGTATTGAACAAGTTCATGCAATTTGTTCAATACTAATACTATATTAAGGAAAGCTCGTGCTTACTACTCAACTTGCCAACACTGCAGAAAAAACCACCTCCGCCCTAGCGCCAAGTAATTTATTAAAAGATGAAATTGATCAGGTTGCTAATATTTATAATGTGATTATTGAGTTTTTTACCAATTACAGCTTTCAGTTAGTGGGCGCGCTGATAATTTTTATTGTCGGTTATATGCTCGCAGGTAAAGTAGCAAAATGGGTATTAGCCTTATGTTTGCGCCATAAACTTGATATTACCTTAAGTCAGTTTTTATCTAATACCACCAAAATGCTTATGGTAGTGATGATCACCATTGTTGCGCTTGGCAAGCTTGGTATTAGCGTCACACCGTTTATCGCCGCCATTGGTGCTATTTCGCTTGGCGCTGGTTTAGCGCTGCAAGGATTACTGGCTAACTATGCTGCCGGTTTTAACATTATTTTAATTCGCCCTTTTGTAGTAGGCGATACCATCACAGTTAATGACGTAACAGGCGTTGTTGAAGAAGTATTGCTTGCTTATACAGTGCTAAGAAATGAAGACGATGTCACTATTACCGTGCCTAACAAACATATTGTTGGCGAGGTTTTACACAATTCAAAGCATGACTCGTTACTTGAATTAAGCGTGGGTATTTCTTATCAACACAACCCTTTAGAAGTTGTCGCATTGCTTGAAAAATCCATGCTACAACTGGATATCATTGGCGATAACAAAAAGCTGCAAGTGGGTATTGATGAATTCTCCGACAGCGCTATTACCCTCGCCATACGTTTATGGACACCAACCGTGAATCTTTATGCGGCAAAATATAAAGCTTATGCGGGTATTTACAGTGCTTTAGATGAAGCCAATATAAACATTCCATTTCCGCAGCGTGATGTGCATATTCATCAAATAACTCCCAAATAATTCCGATAATATTTAATCTTTTAATTTAAAATATTAACAGTATAAATTACAAGTGTAATAGTTTATTTTATCGAGATTGATGTGACTGAAATTAGTAATGCTGAATTTGAAGTACTTGAAGCACTATGGCAGCACTACCCTGCTAGCACGACCGAAGTTATTGAGCGGTTAAACCAAGCATCAAATCAGGAAAAACTTGGCATGACAATAAGGTAAAATCGCTACTTGTTTAGTGAAGAAACAGGCCATTAGCTTTGAAAAGCAGTAGCGACATTACTTATATTCCCCCTTTATCTTCATTATTACTTTGAACTAGTAAAAGTAGCAAAACTGATAGGGTAAGCGAAATTGAAATTATAACGTTACATCCACTTAGTAGTTCCTCGATCCTTTCAAACTGTAAGCTAATTTATGGCGAAAGAGTTTATAAGGCTAGCGCCGACTAAAAAATATAAAGGCATTTCATTTTGTTAATTGAGTAATTTTTAATATTGTCGATAAAATACTATTTATACACATCCATATTGCCGGCGTGCCAGCGTTTGCTTCGATGATATACAGATAATTGTATAAATACGCTAAGAGGAATGATTAACCATACAGCTTCTTTTACTGTATTTGCGCCGTTTAATCCTAACAAAGAAAATATGACCACTGAGGCAGCAATACCAACAAAACTTCTTTGAACATCCTGCTTTCTTTTATCTGACTTATCGTTATCTGTTATTAGCTTATCAACAGTCTTGCCGTAAATAGCTTTATAAATTTGCCTCCATAATAAAATATTAGTTATCACAAATATAATGATTAAGCCTGCTTTTTTTGAGGTAATTAGCTGCTCATTTGAAACAATGACATTTAACGTAAGCAATATAGAAACAAGCAACAATAAAACATAAAATATTGATAAATAATCAAAAATACTACGGTGAACCATAGAGAATCTTTTGAAATGCAACTTTATTTTCTTTTGCCTTAACTTGCTCGAAATTTGTAGCATTATAAAGGAATAAAGCGAAGGTAAAAGCTGGGAAGATGTACATAATGCCCAACAGGTGTATAAACCAAATTCCCTAACATAGTCAAAATAGATAATACCGCTGGTAAAAATAATCGCTAATAGATCTAAAATACTACGCACGGTAACATGTACCAACTCTGTATTTAGAGAAAAGATGTAAAACTTTGGATATTCAGCTGGGGGAAAAACTCTGAAAATATGCAGCTGGTTTTGAACCCACTTTGAAGATGAAACAATTGATATTACAATGATTTGTGCAATAAGTGACAGATAAACAATAGATTCTGGAGACAACATATATAAAGATCCCAATCAGCTTTTCATAATCGAGTTAAAACTATTTCTTATTTCCGAATCAATTGCACCTAACTTTCTAATTTTATCAATCGCAGATTGCAGCTCTTGCTCAACTTTAGATTGCATGTTTTCGTTCAAATGTTCGTTAGCGCTTGGTTTGATAAAAGTCCCCCTGAATCCTTTCGATATTATCACTTGATCTCTTTCTAAAATTTTAAATCCCTTGGCAACCGTATTAGGGTTAACATCTGCTTCGTTTGCAATTTGACGAATAGAAGGGAGTTGAGTACCTAGTGACTGGTACAAGTCTTTTATAAGACACAAACCTATAGAATATTTATCGAAACTTCATATTCCTATTTATGCACTATTTGGGGAAACAGATGTTCAAGTCAGTGCTCAAGATCATTTTGATGAAATGGTACAAGCGGTAGATAACAACAAATACTCTAGAGTACAAATTCTTCCAGAACATAACCATTTGTTTCAACAGTCAAAAACAGGTGCAATGACTGAATATCAACACATAGAAGAAACCATTTCTCAAACAGCACTAACGTCGATTAAACAGTGGATTCACGGATTAAATTAACCGCTTAAAAAGTTATATCAAATGAAAAATCCAATATCCACATTGATTTCACACGAATCAACTTACTCTTATTCATCAAAACAAAGACATTAATAAGGAAACTTAATGAGTAAATTCAAACAAAATATAACCACAGCTTTATACTCAATAGCTTTGAGCGCACTACTTCAGCCAACTGCCAGTGCAGCTAATTTTTCTACTGTAGAACAACAACTGGAAACGTCCACTGGTACTCAATTACACGCTAGCAACCTATTGTTAAATAAAAACATAGCGGAGCTACTTAACGAGCACGAACTGCCTGGGTTAGTACTACGTATTAAACACAAAGGTAAGGTTATTCATTTCAAAGCTCATGGTAAAGTAAATACTAATGGAGATGAACTCATCGCAAAAGATGCATTATTTAGGATTTTTTCTATGAGTAAGCCAATTACGGCATTAGCGTTATTGCAATTGGTTGATAAAGGAAAGCTATCATTAGATGACGACATTCGAAAATACTTACCTGAATTTGCCCCTTTTGAAGTAGATGGTGTAGAAAAAGTAGTAACGATTCATCATTTGCTGTCACACACAGCAGGTTTTGGCTATGGTGGCGGGATTAAAAATTGGATAGATATTAGATACTTAATTGCCAACCCACTCAGCAGAAATAATACCTTAGACGACCTTGTTGATGATCTTTCTGGTATAGACTTGAAGTTCTCTCCTGGAGATAAATTTGAATACAGTATTGCTAGTGATATTCAAGGAGCAATTATTGAAAAAGTTTCTGGAATGTCACTTGATAGTTACCTATCTAAAAATATCTTTATTCCCTTGAATATGACCGATACACACTTTACAGTACCTAAAGGGCAAGAAAACCGTTTAGTTGATATGTATGAATACGAAGCAGAAAGATTTGAAGAGGCCTATGTTTTTAATAAGGAAAAAACGGTATTCGTAGAAAAAGGTGATGAAAGTGATTATTTAGAAGAGCCAATTTTACTATCTGGCGGTGGAGGGCTAATTTCTACTGCCAAAGATTATAGTCAGTTTGTTAGCATGCTATTAAATAAAGGTCGTCACAATGATCAAACCTTACTTTCTAATAAATTGATTAGCAAGATGTTAAGTTCAAAAACCCGAGGCTTAGATACGCACTTTATGCCACGGGTTTATAAAGGCACTGGTTTTGGCTATGGCGTTGGTATTAAAGAAACTACAGGCGACACCAGAAAACAAGGCACATTTTTTTGGGGCGGAATGGGGGGCACTATTTTTTGGGCAGATCCCAAGTCAGAACTTGAAGTGGTTGCCATGATGCAAGTTGAAGACGGTTGGATTGCACTTGAAAAATGGTTGATTCCTCAAGTTTATCAACTAATTGGTAACATAAATAACAGTATTGAACATATTGCCTCAGATTAATTAGATTCAAGAAGTTATAACTAAAAACCACCGTGTAAACACGGTGGTTTCATATGTTTGTTCGCGTCAATTATTACATTTATCCAGGTATTCATGTAACTTTCTCGCCTTTACTTGGGAGCATTCGGCTAAAGTCACTCAGCCATCAGCCATTTTATTGCTTCAGGGAATCGCTTCGCCCAAGCACCTTCACTATGTTTAGCGCTGTTATCTAGCACCCAAAGTAAATCATCGTTACCTTGGTAACCTTGCTTTCTAAGTGCTACTAACATGTCGTCAATGCCCGGTTGTAGCCGTTGCTCCAACCCTAAACCACCATTGTCGATATAAACTTTTATCTGTTTTTTATCACCTTGGTAATGAGCAACAGTGCTAACGTAATCTAGCTCGTCAATTTTAAAAGCTGGTGACATGCAGATGGCTTTTGAAAAAATATCATCATGCTGCCATACCAACATTAACGACATAATACCGCCCATTGATGAGCCGCCAACAAACGTGTTTTCTCTGCTGGTTTTAGTACGGTAGGTTTTATCAATTAATGGTTTAACTTTGTTAATAACAAAACTCATGTAAGCCTCACCATCAGCACCGGGAGAATATTCTGCGGTGCGATTAGCCGTGCTACTCATGCCAACCACAATCATAGCTGGTACTTTTTCTTCTGCAATAAGGCGTGTGAGTGTTTCATCAACCGCCCAGTCTACTTTGAACGATGACGTGTTGGGATCGATAATATTTTGACCATCGTGCATATAAAGTACGGGATAATGCTTATTCGGATTTTTCTGATAATTCGGTGGTAACCAAACAATAATATCTCGGGGCAATACACCTTCACCCGTTAATTGAGGATGATATTTAACCGTACCTGTGATTTGACCTTGCACAGGTAGCTCGGCAGTAGTTCGCCAAAATTTTACCCTTGTGGTAATAGCTTCATCATGAGTAACCGTGAGGTAGTTGTTTTCTAACGGTAAACCTTGTGCATTAGCCCCTTCATTCGCCCAACTACCCTGAGTGAACTTGTACTCAAGTATTTCACCTTTTTCAAAACTCAGTTGCTTTTGCCAACGGTGCATACCTTCTTTTTCATCAAGATAAGTCATCTTAATTTGATCTGGCTGCCAACGTCCTAACTTTCGATGATTTCCTACGAGGTAAACATCACTATCAATCGATAAAGCTGCAGACTCTAAGATAAAGGTCACTTGAATATTATCATTATCGTATGATTTGAAAGTAACAAGAAAAAGACTGATAGCAAAAAGGAGAAATACATAAAATTTATTCATTTTTTTACTCCTCTATTTCAAACGTTTGCCCAGCCTTACTCACTATTTTCATTTTAATAGCTTACTTTAGTTGATAAATAGCAAAGCTCAGTGGCGCAATTATGTCTGCTTTACTCGCTGTTGATTGATAAAGCAACTTCGCTGATTTGATATTACTAAGTACATCAAGGTGTTGTGCTTGTGTAGCAGTATTAAAGACGACGATTAAGTTTTGCGTTTTCTCTTTTGATGTATAAGCTCTTTGTATCGCAAAAATACCCGGCTTGTCCTGCGAATACAAGGTGGTTTGCTGACCAAAACGTAGTGCAGGGTATTGTTGATACAATTGCGCATATTTAGCAAAAACCTGGTAAAACAAATGGCTAGTATCAAAATTATCATCAGCAGCGGTTTTATCGGTTGCTAATAAATCATCATCATTATAACTGGCAACTTTAGATGGCATCATGTCTTGGCGTGATGCTTGATCATTACCATCACCAACAAAACCTTGCTCATCGCCATAATAAATAACCGGTACACCACGGCTAAAATAAAGCAATGCGTTGGCAAGTAAGTTACGTTGAATTTGTTCTTGTTCGCTGTACTTATGCTTGCTTGCTTTTAAGAAATAAGCAAAACGCCCCATGTCATGATTACCGGTAAAATTTACCAATTGATTTGCATCGGTATTTTGAATACCAGAGTTGTTGATATCTTTATGATCAGTTTGATAGAAGTGATCTTGGGCGAATAAATTAGCTAAGTCATTGGTACCTTTTTGATCAACTAAAACACTGCGAATAGCGCCTTGCAAAGCAAAGTCTAACACGGACGGTAGTTTTGCTTCTCTCGTGAAACTACTTAATTCTTTTGCGTCAAAGCTATAGACTTCGCCATACATAAAGAAGTTATCAATACCTATAGACTTTGCATGTGCCATCAACGCAGGAGAGAATTGCTGCCAAAACTCTTTATTGACATGTTTTACCGTATCAATACGAAAGCCGTCTGGTTTGAATTCATCAATAATTGACTTGTAGATGTCGATCATGCCATTAACGACTTTGTCGCTATTGGTATCGAGATCATCAAGACCGGCAAAATCACCTCTAATAGCACTTTCGCCCTGCCAATTTGAATCACCTTGATTGTGATAAACATTAACATCGTTTAACCATGCGGGTGATTTTATCTGAGATAAAGGAAATTGCGCGTTGCCTTTTTCAACGTTGCCCTTTGGAATAAATGCTGTGTAAGTATCACCTTTCGCCAGCTGTGCTGAAGACTTAAAGGGACAGTTTCCTTTTTTAAATAACCACTCTTCGCCTTTCTCACCATGGCATTCTTTATACTTAATCACATCAGCAGTGTGATTGGTAATAATGTCGAAGAACACTTTAATATTACGTTGGTGAGCTTGGTCAATAAATGTTTTTAAATCCGCATTGCTACCCAAGTGAGGGTCTATTTCTGTAAAATCTAAAATCCAATAACCATGATAACCTGAACTGCCATTTTGCACGGCTCTATTACGTAAAATGGGCGTTAACCAAATAGCAGTAATACCCATATTATCAAGATAGGGTAACTTTTGTGTTAAACCAGCTAAATCACCACCGTGGTACATGCCTTTATTGGTAGTATCTAAACCACCACGAGATTCAGCGCGCTTTTTATCGCTAGCATCAGCGCCTAAATCATTAGTTTTATCGCCATTGTAAAAACGGTCAGGCAAGACAAAGTAGAACACTTCATCTTGAAAACTGCGTTGCTGATAAGGCGCTAATTTGGCGGCTTTAGCGGTGTTATCCTTTTTATATTCACTGGCAATTGCTGTAAATGATAATGAAGCACATAAGCTTAATGCGGCAATAAAAGCAGTGCTAATAGCGGGTAATTTCATCATAATTCTCTTATTATTTACTTCTAGGTCTAACTTGCTGCATAGCATCTGCAATAGCATTAACGGAATCTTGCTGAAAAAATTCACTCATTGACACAGGTAATTTTTGACGCCAATTAGGGTGTTGATCAATAGTACCCGGAATATTCACCTGTTCAACAATTTCTAAAGCATCTTCTAGGGGAATAAGCTGAATATGGCTTGGCGCTTGCGCCATATATTTTTGCACAGCAACTGATAGTTCTGTATTCATTTTAGCGGGTGCCTGCATCGGTGCTTTGCTCATATCAATGACATCAAGGTCATTAAGTGCAGAAACCAGTAAGTTTCTGTCATCAATTCTTGCACTGCGCTCTTGTTGTCCCATTTCGTCATTAGGGTATAAACCCAGCTCTTGACGCCACTCTAAATCACGCCCTGTCCACCAACCCGTTAATGTCGGTAAATCATGGGTAGATACTGTTACCATTGATTGTGCAGGATATAAATCAGGGCGCATAAACAGGCCTGAATCCCAACGTTCAAAGAATAATACTTTATAAGAAAGTAACCCTGCGGCAGCCATAATGTCGCCAAAGCCATCGGGCACTGTACCTAAATCTTCACCAATAACAACACACTGTTCACGGCGAGATTCAAGGGCAATGATGCGGAGAATATCTTCTAATGGAAAAGTAATATAAACCCCTTCATCAGCTTTCATGCCCGGTGCAACCCAATATTGACGCATTAACCCTAAAATATGATCTATACGTAATGCACCCGCATACTGCATGTTGCTACGCAACGCTTTAACAAGAGGTAAGTAGCCTTGTTGTTTAAGGGCTACGGGGTTTATGGGCGTTAAACCCCAATCTTGCCCTAAGGTATTCATGGCATCTGGCGGCGCGCCAACGGCAGCCCCTGAAACATAAACGCCTTTATCACACCACACATCAACACCTGAGCCATCACAGCCTACAGCTAAATCGAGGTATAAACCTACCGGCATGCCTTTGTCTTTAGCGATTTCAGCTACGCTTGTTAATTGACGATGGGCTAACCATTGCAAAAAGGCAAAGTAGTCAATACGCTCGCTATGACTTTGCTGAAACGCCTTTACCGCAGCACTACTCGGCTCTTGATAAGCTTCTGGCCACATTTTCCAACCATAAGTATTCTCATCTTGTGTTCTAAAGTGTTCATACAAGGCATCAAAGGTGGTTAAGTTAAGTAAATCTTGCCCTTGCTCAGCTTTAAAGTCATTAAATTCTTTTATCAGCGCTTTATTAGCGGTAGCGGTAAAATCTAAAAATAAAATTTCTAAAATTGGATATTTAACATCGGCAACCGCAGGGTAATCAATTAGCTCTACACTTTTTGCAAAGGCGAGTTTTGCTTGAAACTCATCACTGTTAAAGCGCTGTTGAGCAGCCACACACGTTTCATAATTTGGCACGTTAGTGACATCAATATACATTACATTTAAAAAGCAACGACTGGTAGGTGAGTACGGGCTACGATGGGCAGGGTTATTTGGATATAACGGATGTAAAGGGTTCAAGCCTATAGCCGAAACACCTTGCTCGGCTGATTTTTCAACTAAGCCAAGCAAATCAGAAAAATCGCCCATACCCCAGTTATTATCACTTTTTAGTGAATAGAGTTGTGCAGCATAACCCCACATTTTTTCGCTCGATGCTTCTTGCGGGCTATAACAAGTTTTTGGTGCAAAAATTAAATGGCAATGCTCTGTTTGTTCACCATGAGTCACGGTTAACTGATGATAACCTTGGGGCAAGTTAGGTAAGTCTAACTGATATTTAGTAAAATAATCTTCATCTAACGGCGTTTCATCAATCTTAGTTAAGCTGCTGATAGCCAGTTCATTACTCAGAGCCTCACCTGATTCTGTAGTAATTTCCCATGTAATCACGCTACTTGATGATGATTTAAGACTGATCACTAACGAATGTTGCTGTTCTTCACATTTAGCAATATGTGTGGCGGGTAACATCTTGCGCCATGCTTGCTCATTTAGCGATTTAATTTGTTGTTCAAGCACCTGCTCACTACTGAGATCATATCCCATCGCTTGCAATAACGCCTGACGGGCTTGGTCTTTGGCAAAAACTTGCTTGCCGTAACTATCAATATAATTTCGGTGAAAGCCAACTAAATCTGCTAGTTGTTCTATTAAGTGTGAAGTCATTTTCATTCTACTCTCTATTTTCTTTGTTCACAGGGGTGAACTGATTAATTCTTGTTTTATTCTTTTGCGTTGTACTTGTTTTAGCTCGGGAAAAACTTAACACCACACAACTATGTGCGGCTGCAGTAATGTCGGTTGTGGTGATATTCTCACTTATGTTTTCACTAGCTTTTTCTCTAGACACATCAGCAGTATTTATTAGCATTTTCCAATAGCCATTTAGAGCTGGTAGCGTATATTTAACGTCTCTTGCGTGAGCATTAAATATAATCAACAAGGCATCATCTTCTACTTGACCTAAGGGACAATATTCACCAAAAACAGTTTCTACCGCAGGTAAAACTTCGCTTTTGGTATCTGCCAATAACATAGCAACACACTTGATGGTGCTGTTATGCCAGTCATTTTCGGTCATCAATTTTCCATGACAATTAAGCCAACTAATGTCGGGTAAACCTGTTTGTGCTGATACGGTTTTGCCGTGCTGATAGTGTGTTCGGTTTAATAGTGGGTGTTCTTTACGCAAATGAATTAAGCGCTTTACAAATTCAATTTCAGCTTGGGCATCCGTGTTATGCCAATGTAGCCATGAAATTTCATTATCTTGGCAGTAAGCATTGTTATTACCTTGTTGCGAATTAGCCATTTCATCGCCTGCTAATAGCATGGGCGTGCCTTGGGAGATAAATAAAGTCGTTAGTAAATTACGTTTTTGCTGCTGGCGAAGTTGCATGATTACTTCGTTGTCCGTTTCACCTTCAACACCAAAGTTGCTGCTAAAATTACTGTGATGACCATCTTGATTTTGTTCACCGTTGGCATGATTTTGCTGTTTTTCATAACTGACTAAATCATGTAAGGTAAAGCCATCATGAGAGGTAATAAAATTTACACTGGCACTTGGACGACGACTAGTACGGCTTTGAGCGTGGGGTTGAGTTTGAGGCTCAAAAATGTCACTTGAGCCATGTATTCTCGCAGCAAATTCAGACGCTAAACCCTCATCACCACGCCAAAAACGGCGACAAGTATCACGAAATCTGTCGTTCCATTCCATCCATTGATTAGGAAAACGACCTAACTGGTAGCCACCTTCGCCAATATCCCATGGCTCAGCAATTAATTTTACTTTGGCTAGAATTGGATCTTGCTTCAAGGTAGTGAAAAAGTGACTATTAGCATCAAAGTGCTGTTCACCGCGACCAAGTACTGGCGCCAGATCGAATCGGAAGCCATCAACACCCATGATTTCGACCCAATAACGTAAACTATCAGTAACCAACTGCAACACACGAGGGTGGGCAATATTAAGGGTATTACCACAACCTGAATGATTAACATAAAAACGTTTGTCTTGGGCGCATAAGCGATAGTAACTGGCGTTATCTATACCTTTAAAGCTTAACGTAGGCCCAAGTTCATTACCTTCTGCCGTGTGGTTATAAACCACATCGAGAATCACTTCGATGCCTGCTTGATGGAAAGTCTCCACCATATTTTTAAATTCAGCAATATCGTCATTAGAGCCGTCACCATGGCAATAGCTGGGTTGCGGCACAAAAAAACTTAAACTGTTATAGCCCCAATAGTTACTCAACCCTTTCTCACGGACAAAAGGCTCATCTAAAAAGCTATGTACCGGTAAAAGCTCAACACTGGTAATACCTAAGTCAGTTAAATATTGGCAAACACTCGGCTGAGCAAGGCCAGCAAAAGTGCCTTGTAAGTCAACGGGTACATCAGGGTGTTGTTTGGTAAAACCTTTAACGTGCATTTCGTAAATAATGGTGTCACGACGACGTACTTGTGGATGCGTATTTGATGGCGGTAGCGAATTAATGGCGACGCATTTGGGTAAATAGGCAGCGTTATCTCGAATATCTTGCGTTAAATCAGGTTCGGAGCAATGTTCATCAAAAGCATAGTGCGTATTGGATGCAATAAAGTCCCCTGCTAATTTTTTAGCGTAGGGATCAAGCAATAATTTATGTGGATTAAATCGGTGCCCTTGGTGTGGCGCAAAAGGGCCATAAACGCGATAACCATAGAGTGCCCCTTCAGGTAATTCTTCTACAAAGCCATGCCATACTTCATCGGTAAATTCAGGTAATTCAATACGCTGAATTTCATTTTTTCCGCTGGCATCAAATAAACATAATTCAACTTTATGCGCATTGGCGGAAAAAATGGCAAAGTTAATTCCGCGTTCATGCACAGTAGCGCCGAGCGGATAAGAGCGCCCTGAAGTTACTTGATAATGCTGTTCGCGAGTGGCTATCATTTATTGATCTTCCCAAGCTAATGAGAAAATAACCGTACTGAGTGGCGGTACAGTTATACTGATATGCTGCGCTTGACCTTGGCATTGTCCGGTTTTGCTTTCAACGCCACCTAAATTACCTTGGTTACTACCACCATAGATCTCAGCATCAGAATTGAGAATTTCTTGATAAAAACCTGCCACAGGCACGCCAACGTTATAATGTTGATGACATTGTGGAGTAAAGTTACAAAGTACAATAACAGGAGCTTGCTTATCTTCACCATAACGAATAAAGCTATAAATAGACTGCTCGCTATTATCGTGCTCTAACCATGCAAAGCCGTCATGCAGACAATCTTTTTCGTATAAAGCGGGTGTATTAGTGTAAACGGTATTCAAATCTTTCACTAAGCGCTTAACACCACTGTGCCAATGCACATCAAGCTGCTGCCAATCAAGTTCGCCATCGTGATCCCACTCTTTTCCTTGAGCAAATTCACAGCCCATAAAGAGTAATTTTTTACCCGGATGCGTCCACATAAAACCGTAATAAGCACGTAAATTAGCAAATTTTTGCCAAGTATCGCCGGGCATTCTGTCTAATATTGAGCCTTTACCATGTACAACTTCATCGTGGCTTAACGGCAAGACGAAGTTTTCATCAAACGCATAAACCAAACTATAACTTAATTGCTCGTGATGATATTTTCTATGGATAGGATCTTCTTGCATATAGCGCAAACTGTCATTCATCCAGCCCATATTCCATTTATAGCCAAAGCCTAAGCCGCCTGAATCTGTTGGTCGCGATACACCCGGCCATGATGTTGATTCTTCAGCAACTGAAAAAGTGCCCGGATATTGGCTATATAATTCTTCATTGAAACGTTGCAAAAAAGCCACAGCTTCGAGGTTTTCATTACCGCCATGAATATTAGGCAGCCATTCCCCTTCTTTGCGGCTGTAATCTAAGTACAACATAGACGCAACCGCATCAACGCGAATGCCATCAACATGAAAATTGTCTAACCAATGCATGGCGCTTGCGCGTAAAAAGTTAGCAACCTCTGTACGACCGTAATTATAAATTAAGGTATTCCAGTCGGGGTGAAAGCCTAAGCGGCGGTCTTCATGTTCATATAAATGCGTACCGTCAAATTGTGCTAAGCCGTGTTCATCACTGGGAAAATGTCCTGGCACCCAATCAATGAGCAAGCCAATATTAGCTTGATGACAACTATCAACAAAAAACTGGAAATCTTCACGACTACCAAAACGTGCCGTAGGCGCAAATAAGCCGACAGGTTGATAACCCCATGAGCCATCAAAGGGGTATTCACTCACGGGCATTAATTGAATATGCGTAAAGCCCATGTCGACTACATAAGGAATAAGCTGTGCGGCAATGTCACGATAATTAAGAAAATCACCATTATCTGCACGTTTCCAAGAGCCTAAATGAACCTCATAAATACTAATAGCGGCACTGCGCTCATTACGCTTTGCCCGCTGTGCTAACCATTGTTCATCTTGCCAAGGAAATGCTTGTTCATCAGCAACAACACAAGCGGTATCAGGTCGATATTGTGCTTGAGCCGCATAAGGATCGGCTTTATTTGCCAAGGCATTGCCATGACCATCTTTTAATTCAAACTTGTACAAGCTGCCAATATCAGCATTTGGAATGAAAATAGTCCAATAACCGCTACGACTGCCATGATGAATAATGTTTTCCATCGGATGAACTCGGCCATCCCATTGATTAAAGTCACCAATAACAGAGACTGAACCCGCGTTCGGTGCCCATAAACTAAAAGCAACACCATTAACGCCTTTCATACTGCACTGATGAGCACCTAGCTTTTGATACGGTTTTTGGTGATTGCCTTCGTTTAATAGATGTAAATCCATTTCGCCCAGCATTGACTCTTTTGAGGATGAGTCAAAGGCAAAAGCATCTTCAATAATAGAAGTTTTCCCAGCTTGGTTAACTTTAAGTTGGTAAGCGAATTTATTTTTACGCCTAAGCTTTGCCACAAAAAAACCAGCCGCATCCACTTGCGTTAGTACGGCTAATTGCTTTTGTGTTTTTTTATCGAGTATTACAACACTGTCTGCATTAGGTATAAAAACACTAATCGTAAGGTAGCGTTTTCCCTTTGAGTCTAGATTAGCAAGCGCTCGCAAACCTAAAATAGTATAAGCAGCACCATGACGCGCCTCTTTGATGGCATCAATATCTGATTGCTTGATTAGCGTGTTAGCTAAGGTGTCAGTTAACACGCTTTTCATGGTGCTTTTTTTACTCATACTTTTCCTTTTATCCAATTGAGCGCGAACGAGTTCCCGCCTACGTTTAACAACCTTATTAAAGTAGGCGGGATTTTAATCTCGCTTTTTACCCATTTATGACTTGGTTAAATGCCAAATGTTGTCAACATAATCTTCAATAGATCTATCTGAATTAAATTTCCCCATCATTGCGGTATTTAAGATAGCCATACGTGCCCAACGCTTTTTGTTTTGGTACGCTTTACCTAAGGCAAAATGTGCATCTGAGTAGGATTGGAAATCAGCCAATACTTTGTACGGATCACCACCATCAAGGAAACTGTGTTTCAGCGGTGATAATTCGCCTACATTGCCAGGAGTGAAATAATCAGTGTCTAACCAATCTAAACAAGCCTTAATTTCACTGTTGGTGTTGTAGTAATGATGCGAGTTGTAACCGTGGTTATCCAACGCTTTTACTTCATCAACGGTTAGGCCGAAAATAAAAATATTGTCGCTACCGACTTCTTCAGCAATTTCAATGTTGGCACCATCTAATGTACCGATAGTCACTGCACCATTGAGGGCAAGCTTCATGTTGCCAGTACCCGAAGCTTCTTTACCCGCGGTAGATATTTGCTCAGAAACATCTGCCGCTGGAATAATTTTTTCCGCTAAGCTCACGCGATAGTTAGGTAAGAACACAACTTTAAGCTTGTCTTTAATACGGGCATCATTATTGATTTTTTCAGCAATTTTATTGGTGGCATAAATAATTTCTTTCGCCAGTTTGTAACCCGGTGCTGCTTTGGCGCCAAAAATAAATACTCGCGCCGGCATATCTAACTCTGGGTTTTCTAACAAACGGCGATAAAGCGCTAAGATATGTAATAAATTTAAATGCTGACGTTTGTATTCGTGTAAACGCTTTATTTGCACATCAAAAATAGCATCTGGGCTAACAGTTATACCGGTTAAATCTTTTATCTCTTTGGTGAGGTTTATTTTGTTTTGCAGCTTTATATCCATAAATTTATTTTGGAAAGCCGCTTTGTCGGCATATTCAGCCAACTGCTTTAAGCTGTTTAAATCTTTCGCCCAATCTGCTTTGATCGTTTTAGAGAGCAATTTTGACAGCAAAGGATTACAAGCTTTTAACCAACGACGCGGGGTAATACCATTAGTTACGTTCGTTAATTTACCCGGCCAAAGGGCATCAAATTCTGGAAATAAATCACTTTTAACTAAGTCTGAATGAACTTGAGCAACACCATTAACTTTATGCGCGGCAACCACACATAAATGCGCCATTCTTACTTTACGTTGTTCGCCTTCTTCAATAATAGATAAACGCGCACGCATGGCTTCATTGTTAGGCCATTTAACTGCCACTTCGTCATTTAAAAAGGCTTCATTAATGCGATATAAAATAGTTAGGTGACGTGGTAATACTTTGACAAACAAAGCTACCGACCATTTTTCTAACGCCTCTGGCAATAAAGTATGATTGGTATAAGCAAATACTTTACGTGCTAGGCTCCATGCGTCACTCCACGCTAATTCATGATCATCAAGTAATACCCGCATGAACTCTAAAATAGCGATGGTTGGGTGAGTATCGTTTAACTGTATGGCAACTTTATCGGCAAAAATATTGAGGTTTTTAGCTTGATGCAAGTCACCATGTTTCGCTTCAAAACGAGCAATAATGTCTTTGATAGAGCAAGCACAAAAGAAATACTGCTGAATAAAGCGTAATTCATTACCGGCTTCGTGTTCGTCATTAGGATAAAGCACTTTTGACACACTTTCGGCATGTACTTGATTTTCTAAAGCATGCAAGTAATCGCCATTATTGAATTTATCCCAGTCAAAAGCGCTATCGGCACGACACTCCCACAAACGCAACGTGTTTACCGTTTCGCTGTGATAACCCACAATTGGAATATCCCAAGGTACACCTTTAAATACTTTACCGGCCTGCCACTCTGATTTAAGGCTACCATCAGCTTGGGCTATTTGTTCAACATGACCATAAAGTGGAATGTATTGTGCTGACTCTGGACGACAAACTTCCCACGGGTTACCAAATTCTCGCCACATATCAGGGGTTTCGACTTGGTGACCGTCAACAAAAGCTTGTTTGAATAAACCATGTTGATAATGAATACCGTAACCCATAGCGTTGTAATCAAGGGTAGCCAGTGAATCTAAGAAACAAGCCGCTAAACGACCTAAGCCACCATTACCTAAGGCTAAATCTGGGCCTTGCTCGCATAAATCAGCAAGATCAAACCCTAACGCTTTTAACGCTTTTTCTGTGGTGTCATATAAATCAACATTGTGAAGATTGTTTGATAATAAGCGTCCCATTAAATACTCAAGTGATAAGTAGTTAACGCTTTTTTCATCTTTTTTAAACTGACGTGCTTTGGTGCTTTTTAATTTGGTAACAATAATATCTTGCAAGGCTAAAGAGGTCGCTTGCCAGTGAGCTGACTTAGTTTCTTCTGTGTCAGTAATATCACCTAAAGTGAATTGCAGGTGATGTTGAATGCGTGCTTTTAATTCAGTGGCATTTACCGAGGTAATAGCGGCTGCTTTTTTAGTTGTGGTTTTAGCTTTAGTAACCATAAGTACTTCTAACTCTCAATTATTCAGATAATAAAAAGATTTGCCTTAACCATGAGTTGTCAGTCTTTCTGAAGCTCACATCATGAATAGGCTTGATTATCATTATGACTAAGTGAGTAATTTGAGCAATGCACTACATACGTATGCAAAGAAGAAATAGGCCAAAAAAGCCATGCATACGTATGTAATATTTTTGTAAAGCGGTAAATATTTTAAAAATAGCTAGTTTCATTATTTAAGAAACAACAAAGGCAAGACTTTGGGATGTCTTGCCTTTGTAGAGTAAATGTTACCTATGTTATTTAAACGAACGACATAACCATGTAAAAATAAAACTTATTGAGATAAGCGTTCAAGCAGTTGCGTGTTAGTTAACGCTTGATTAAGCAATAACACTTTCACACCATGGGCTGGTACGTCGAGCGACAAACTACTGTGCTCAGGCAATATCATGGTCACGTTTTCATTGAAAGCGTCTTGCCACATACCTTCATTAACGGTACTAATCTTAATAGTTTGACTGACGTTACCTTTGTTAAGCAAAACCAAAGCAGTTTGATTAACACCATCAGCTTGATAAACCCGATAAAAACTGGCGGTATTACCTGTAAAGGTTAAATTAACTTGTTTTCCCTTTTGTAAAGCAATGGAATGTTTACGTACATTAGCAATTTTGGTTAGGGCATTATGGATGGCATGATTTTTCGCTTTTTCTATATTTGCTTGACCTAAATAATTACGATTACCTTCATGCTCTCGTTTGCCTGTCATAAAGTTAATTTCACTGCCGTAATAAATCACTGGAATACCACGCGAAGTAAATAGCCAATTATTAGCATCAATAAAACCATTATCACTGGCATTCATCCGCGCCATATCATGATTATCATAAAAGGTCATTAGCTCATATGGATTATGATAAGTACCATCGTTTAAATGTAAGTAAGATAAAATGTCGCTGTAATCACTGTTTTCATTTTCAAAAACACTGGCGATAGCTTTTTGTCCCGGAAAGTCTAAAACACTAACCCCGCCATTTTCAGCGCGAGTATGCTCGGCAATGAAGTCAGGATCATAGGAAAAGCTTTCAGCGAATATAAAAATATCAGGGTATTGCATGCGAATATTATCAGTGAGTTTTTTCCAGAAATGGTGTGGCATGTGTTTGATGGTATCAATACGAATAGCATCTGCACCTTGGTCAAGCCATTGTAGGTATGCGTTTGTAAAATAGTTGAGTACTGCGGGGTTATTTTCATTTAAATCTGATAATTCAGCAATGTCTGGCTTGTTATTATAAAATTTATGTAGCGGCTCTCCGGTGCTTAAATCATTAGATAATTTTTCAGGACTGAGGTTTTGATGATCGGCAACAAGTTTATTGTTTTGATCATATAATTCGCCAAATTTTGGTTGGTCAATCGGCATGGTATAAGCGGGCGAGCCATGATTACCGACAATATCAAGGACAAATTCTAGTTGAAAATCTTGTTGTAATTGCGTAGTAAAGTCTTTAAAACTCAAACTAGCAGAATCGTAATGTTCATCTACTTGGTAAAAATTTACTCCCCAATAACCGTGATATCCAGTTTTGCCACCATCTTTAAATGCGCCACCGTAAGTAATAGGTTGACCACCACTAAAAGCTTGATCGGGATTATCAAAAATAGGCGTTAACCACACTGAGGTAAAACCCATATCTTTAATATATTGGCCATTATTCAATACGCCCTGAAAATCGCCACCTAAATAACCAACATTCGCTTGTTCACCATTTTCACCTATTAAAGGAATGTTAAAGGTAGGGAAATCTCCGCCTTGATCGTCATGGTTATTACTCGGATCTCCATCAACAAATCGGTCTGTTATTAAAAAATAGATAGCTTGTGCGGCATAATCATTTTGAGTGCCATAAAAGCTCTTTACTGGTAATTTTGCAGTCGACTGATTTGTTGTTGAGTTTGTACTGGTTGACTCGACAACACTGGTACAACCGATGAATGTCAGCGTGATAAAGATACTCGCAGAAGTATTTAAAAAACTCGTCATATTATTGTCTTATATTTGCCTTGTGAGCATCTTTGTTGATTATTGTTAGTTATTAACTTTCATGCTAATGATAAGCTTAAGAACTAACAAGTTATTGCATACGTATTCAAGATGCCGCTTGACGCTGACAAAGGTACTATCATGATGAAGCATTATAAAAATATTTAAGGACCCCCTTTTGCGCTACTTTCCCTTGATTAAACCGCTATTAATAAAACCACTCGCTTGTTTAGCTTTTGTACTTATTGCATTGCCACTACAAGCATTTGAGCAAAATACTTATCTTAACCATCAGCTAAAAAATAACAATTTGTTAATAACAACAAATCAAGGACAAGTGAGTTTAACGGCTTATTCTGATTCTGCCATTGCGGTGCAATATTTACTTGCCAATGACACGAACAAAGCCAGTCACTTGCCCTCTTTTGCCATTAAAGAAGAGGCAAGTAAACAGCGTTTTTCTGTTGAAGAAAAAGATAGCAAACTGACAATATCCTTAGGAAAGTTAAGCGCGGTCATTAATAAAGCGCCTTTTCAAATTAGCTATTATCAAGGTAAAAAATTACTACTGAGTGAAGATACCGGCTTTTTCACTGGCACCGCGCAAGAAGATGAAAAACAATATCCTATTCAAGGTTTTCGTTTTAATTTAAGTGATAATGAAAAGCTGATCGGTGGCGGTGAACGTGTCTTGGGCATGGATAGACGTGGACACCGCATACCACTGTATAACCGTGCTCATTACGGTTATGAAACACTATCAAATCAAATGAATTTTAGTATTCCTGCGGTACTATCGAGTAACAAATACATACTTTTATTTGATAACTCAGCCAAAGGTTGGTTGGATTTAGGTAAAACTGATAAAAATATCATGCAATTTGAAGCGGTTTCAGGTCGTATGTCTTATGTGGTTTTTTCAGGCGACAGTTACCCTGAACTCATTAACAACTATGTTGATGTTACCGGTAAACAGCCGATGCCACCACGCTGGGCATTGGGTAATTTCGCCTCACGTTTTGGCTATCGCACTGAACAAGAAGTGCGCGACACGGTTGATAAATTTGTAGAACTAGACATTCCTCTTGATGCCTTAATTTTAGATTTATACTGGTTTGGTAAAGAGATAAAAGGCCACATGGGCAACTTAGACTGGGATAAAGAAGCCTTTCCAACACCAACAAAAATGATCAGTGATATTAAAGCCCAAGGGGTGAATACTATTTTGATCACTGAGCCTTTTGTTTTAACTACTTCGAAGCGATGGCATGATGCCGAAAAAGCTCAAGCGTTGGCAAAAAGTGCCGATGGTAGCCCAAAACGTTTTGATTTTTATTTTGGTAATACCGCCTTAGTTGATGTTTTCAATGATAAAGGTAAAAACTGGTTTAATGATATTTATAAAACCTTATTCAAACAAGGTGTCGCCGGCTGGTGGGGAGATTTGGGCGAGCCAGAAGTGCACCCCAGTGATACCTTGCACACTATGGAAGATGGCAGCGTAGTTAATGGCGATGCCATCCACAATGTTTATGGTCATCAATGGGCAAAAATGGTGTTTGAAAATCAATTGACGCTGACCTCAAATAAGCGTCCCTTTAATTTAATGCGCGCTGGCTTTGCTGGCTCGCAGCGCTATGGCATGATCCCATGGACGGGCGATGTAAACCGGACTTGGGGCGGTTTAAAACCCCAAGTAGAGCTGAGTTTACAAATGGGGTTATTAGGCTTGGCATATACCCATTCTGATTTAGGCGGTTTCGCAGGTGGTGAAAAATTTGACAAAGAAATGTATATTCGCTGGTTACAATATGGTGTTTTCCAACCTATTTATCGCCCACATGCACAAGATAATATTGCGCCAGAAGTCGTGTTTCACGATAAAGAAACCCAAGATATTCTACGTAAATTTATTAAACTGAGATACCAATTATTGCCTTATAACTACACCATTGCTTACCAAAACAGCACTACAGGTATGCCGTTAATGCGTCCGCTCTTTTTCGAAGATGAAAGTATTCTGAGTTTGATAGATAACGCGAAAAGTTATTTATGGGGCGATGCCTTTTTAGTAACCCCTGTGGTTGATGCGGGTGTTAAATCGGTTGCGGTACCACTACCCAAAGGTGTTTGGTTTGATTATTTTACTGGCGAAAAACATCGCGGAGGACAAACAATTAAGCAGTTAACATCATTAGAAACATTGCCAGTATTAGTGCGCGCGGGCTCGTTTGTCCCTATGATTGATGATATTCAATCCACTCAAGATTATGATAGTAGTAAACTTACGGTGCATTATTATGCTGATGAATCAGTTGCCTCTTCAAACTATCAAATGTATGAAGATGACGGTGAAATGTTTCACGCTATCAAGCAAGATTCTTTTGAGCTATTATCTTTTACTGCTACCCAGAAAAAGCAAAAATTAGCAATAAACTTAACGCACAACAATAATACTTATAAAGGTATGCCAACAAGCAGAGATATCCGCTTGGTTATCCATCATTGGCAAAAAAAACCTAACCGCGTAACCATTGCCAATAAGCAAGCAATAAAAACACATTGGAATGAGCAAAAGCAAACATTGACGCTATCGTTTTCTTGGCAGCAGCACCCTTTAACGATAAATATTGAATAATTAGGTAATTTTTCATCATGAACGTAGCAGTAACAAGCCCAATAAAACTCATAGCGGATATTGGTGGCACCAATATTCGACTCGCGCAGGCAGATGCACAAAGCGAACAAAAGTTTACTGATATTGAAACCTATCAATGCGCCCAGTTCGATAGCCTAGCTGATGTGCTTGCGCTTTATATTGAAAAGAAACAGCTCAATAACGCCACAATTGATGCTTGTTTAGCCATTGCTTGCCCTGTTGATAATGACATTATCGCTATGACCAATTTACCTTGGCAGTTTTCACAAAAAGAATTAAAAGCTAAATTAAAATTAAATAGTTTAACATTCATAAATGATTACACTGCTATTGCCATGGCAATTCCCCTGCTTAGCGATGAGCAGAAGGTCAAAATTGGTGGTGGTGAAGTCGTTGCAGGTAAATCTATCTCGGTTTGTGGTCCCGGTACTGGGCTAGGTGTTGCTAATTTAGTGCCTGTTTTTGTTTCAGGAAAACAACAGTGGCATTGTGTTAGTGGTGAAGGGGGTCATGTAGATTTTGCCGCTGTTGATGATGTTGATATTCAAATTTTGCAGTTTTTACGTGATATAAAACAACGAGTCTCTTATGAGCAGTTATTATCTGGCTATGGCTTAGAGCAAATATATCAAGCGCTTTGTGCGACTGAACAGCCAGACACAAAACTACTCAGTGCCAAAGATATAAGCACGAATGCGCTAGACGGTAGTTGCCCAATTTGTGCACAAGCATTGGCACAGTTTTGTAAGGTACTGGGGAGTTTTGCCGGTAATTTAGCGCTAACCATGAACAGCCAAGGTGGTGTTTATATTGCGGGTGGCATAGTGCCAAGGTTTGTGGAATACTTTAAAAACAGTGGTTTTAGAGCCCGCTTTGAGACTAAAGGTCGCTTATCACATATTACCGTGAAAACCCCTACCTACGTTATTACTGAGCAACAACCAGGCTTACTTGGTGCTGCAGCTTATTTATTACAACAATAAAGAGCAACGATTTATAAAAAAAGGCGATTAACCATCAAGTTAACCGCCTTTAATTAACAAGCCACATAAAACCTCAAGTTCGCTTACCTCTCACCAGTAAAGCAATAAGGCTTAAACTCAATAATAACCAAGTACTTGGCTCCGGTACCGCAGTAACATTACGGCTAATAGCAAGGTTATTAAAGAAAGCATTAGCTAACTCAGCATCTCTGTTATAGAGTGAAACACTATCGATACTACCACTGCCCTTCAGGTTTCCATTCCTACTTTGTAACAGTGAATTGTCAAAAGCATTAAAGATATCGAGTTGATATAAATCTGGAGTCAATAAGGTAAACGTTAAGTTAAGACCGGCATCGGTAAAGCTTATACCGGTATCAATAACACCTTGACCATCAAAAATACTGTAATTTTGACCGCCACCGATAAAACCAAATTCAAAACGACTCAGTTGATTATAATCTCCAATTACATTGCGAACATTTTGATTTCTTAAGACAAAACCAACAGCGCCACCTTGAGTGATAGCACCGTGTTCAAATGATAGTTGAAAAACATCACCGACTTGCGTTAATGAGTTGCTTGAAAAACCACGGTATGCCTCAAATTGATTAAAACCATTGCCATTAGCATAACTGCCCCAGGCATTATTGGAGGGATTGGATGCTATGTTATTTAAATCATTGTTGTTATTTTTATTAGCTAAGAAACCGCCAGCACCTCCACCAGCATTATCAGTAATAAAAGACCATTCATCAAAGCCACTACCGCCATTCCCTAACCATTGGTTTCCATAATTATTCGCATCATCACTTGCAACGGTAATTAAAGACGCTTGACTAGTAAACGCTATTACTAAGTTAATGAATAATAGTGGGATTAATTTCATTGATTTCATCGGATGAACTTTGCCTATTGAATGGTATTTATACAACTATGTTATCTTTTTGTTAAATTACATCACAAGAGCATGCATACGTATTCATTAAGACTTTAACATTTTACAAGTAAGTTTGAGTTTATTGAATACGTATGTAATGGATAGCCGTTCACTGCCATAATAGGTATATTAAATTTATTGAAGATACTTTTCGTTTTTTCAATACACCCGTTGTTTGATATTAGCCAAGTATATTTTTGGCCTTACCATTCTGTTTTATTTACTTTTTCTTAGTGAAATAGAGATAAGACAGAATGTTTTTTCTCAAGCTTACAACAATAATTAATATAAGAATCCACACGATGACCAGTAGCCACAATAATTCAAGTACAACTCAGCAAAAACCACGGTTAAGTTTTTGGCAAATTTGGAACGTTAGCTTTGGCTTTCTAGGCGTGCAATTTGGCTTTGCACTGCAAAATGCTAATGCCAGTCGAATACTGTCAGATTTAGGGGCTGATCTACACTCTTTATCACTCTTTTGGTTAGTGGCTCCTATCATGGGCTTGATTATTCAACCCCTAGTTGGCTCAGCGTCTGATAGAACTTGGAATAGATTAGGTCGTCGCAACCCTTATATTTTAGCAGGTGGTTTTGCTGCCGCTATTGGTATGTTGCTCATGCCAAACTCCGCCACCTTGGCAAGTTTTATCACGCCATTATTTTTTGGCGCTATGATGCTCGCCTTAATGGATGCCTCTTTTAATTTAGCCTTTCAGCCGTTTCGCGCTTTAGTATCTGATATGGTGCCATCCGAGCAACGTAATATTGGCTATTCGATTCAATCATTTTTAATTAATATTGGCGCTGTTTTTGGTTCAATTTTACCTTTTGTTTTAACCAATGTTATTGGTTTAGAGAACACGGCAAGTTCAGGAACAGTTGCGCCATCAGTAATTTGGGCATTTTATATTGGTGCCTCTGTGATGTTAGGTTCAGTATTATGGACGGTTTTTAGAACCAAAGAGTATGCGCCCGGCACCAATGGTTTAGCTGCATTAGAACAAGTGAATACTGATAAACCACTAAGCCAAAAATTATCTGGTTTTTGGGGATTGATGAAAACCATGCCGACTACCATGAAACAGTTAGCCGTGGTGCAATTTTTCTCTTGGTTTGCCTTATTTATTATGTGGGTTTATACCATGCCAGCTATCACCCAACACATTTGGGGTATAGACGCTAAATGGTTTGATCCGCATTATTTAGACTCCGTTGGTGCTATTCCTGAGCATATTGCAAAAGCTAAAGGTACGGCTGGCGATTGGGTCGGTATTATCTTCGCTGCTTATTCATTATTTGCAGCTATAGCCTCATTAGTCATGGCTAAAGTTGCTAATAAAATTGGTCGTAAACTAACTTATTCATTGTCACTGCTGGCCGGTGGACTAGGTTATTTAAGCATTATGTTATTTAACAATCCAGATCCCATTTTAGTCAATTTACTGATTACTGAAATCACCGTGCCTCAAGGCGCTGTAAATTTATTTATTCCTATGATAGGAATCGGTATGGCTTGGGCTGCTATTTTAGCCATGCCTTACGCTATTTTAGCTGGCTCATTGCCAGTAAAACAAACCGGCGTTTATATGGGCATATTCAACTTTACTATTGCCGCTCCGCAGATTGTTTCTGGTATTTTCGCTGGCTGGATATTAACATCAGTTTTTGATAACCAAGCCATATACATCATTATGATGGCAGGTGGCTCGATGATTTTGGCGGCACTGTCTGTGTACTTTGTTAAAGATGGGGTAGAACAAAAATCAGTCTCGACAAATAATGAAGTAATAGTTTAATAACCTCATTTATTTTACGCACAAAAAAGGCGCTTTAAGCGCCTTTTTTACATAATGAAATTTTCTAATCTAACTAATTCCCACAAGATTTCCGTATAACTAACTCAGGGTGGATTAAAGTAGTTGAAATTTCTTTACCTTCAATAGATTCAAGTAAAGTATTCACTAATAACTCACCCGCTAATTTGGTGTCTTGTTTAACGGTTGTTAAAGGCGGGAAGGTAAAACTAGCAATAGCGATGTCATCAAAACCAACCACAGCGACTTGTTCTGGAATACTAATATCATGCTCTTTTAATGCGCGCATTGCGCCAATAGCAATTAAGTCACTGGCTGCACAAATAGCGTCGAATTTTTCACCGCTATCAATTAATTCAATAGCGGCTGCATACCCAGCATCTTCTGTATATAATGCATTGAATTGTGCTTTTTCATTAGCAATGAGGTTATGATTTTTTAACGCTTGGCAATGCCCTTTATAACGGTCAAAAAACTCTGGCGCATGACTCGAAGCGCTACCTAAAAAGGCAAAGTGTTTTTTACCTTGCTTAATCACATGCTCGGTAATTTCTTTACCACCAAGAAAATTATCACAACCAATAGACACAATTGGTAAGTCTTTCACCTCTGCGCCCCAACGAACAAAATGTGTACCTTGCTCATTTAATTTAATCAGCTTTTCTTCATAATCAACATAATCACCGTAGCCTAATAAAATTAAACCATCAGCTTTATTACTGTCTTCAAAGTCGGCATGCCAGTCATTGCTAGCTTGCTGAAAAGAAACTAAAAGATCGTAACCTCTATCTGCACACGCTCTTGTTATGCTGCCCAACATTGAAAGAAAAAAAGGATTGATCGCAGAGTCATCATTGGTAGGGTCTTCAAATAATAACAAGGCAATGGTATCGCAACGTTGCGAGCGTAAATTACTGGCGTTTTTATCAACCTTATAATTTAACTCTTTGGCAATGGCTTGAATTTTTTGCCGAGTTTCTTCATTCACTAACGGGCTATTGCGCAAGGCACGCGAAACGGTAGATTGGGAAACACCTGCCTGATAGGCAATATCAAAAGAAGTCGCTTTTTCTTTCACTTAGCTAATCTCTACATAATGAGTTAAAAAACAGTGATTACAAGAATATACCTGAGCACGCTTCAGAAGTATACAGTCAACATTTGAACATAAAAAAGTCCAAATAACGACTATTTGGACTTCATAGGTAAACCTTGTGGCAAATTTATTTAAACTACTTTGCAGCTCTTGATACATACTCTCCTGAGCGCGTATCAATTTTTACTTTTTCGCCTATTTGCACAAATAAAGGTACACGTATTACCGCGCCTGTTGCTAATGTTGCGGGCTTACCACCAGTTCCTGCCGTATCACCTTTTAAACCTGGGTCTGTTTCAGTAATGTCGATTTCAACAAAATTAGGCGGTGTTACTGAAATAGGTGAATTATTCCATAAAGTGATGGTACAAATATCGCCTTCAACTAACCACTTAATGGTGTCAGCTACCGCTTTATCATCAGCAGCAATTTGCTCAAAGGTTTCGTTATTCATAAAATGCCAGAACTCACCATCGGCATAAAGATAAGCAAGTTCAATATCCATGACATCAGCGCCTTCAACCGACTCGCCTGATTTAAAGGTTTTTTCAAGTACTTTACCTGAAACAAGTTTACGAATTTTAACGCGGTTAAACGCCTGACCTTTGCCCGGCTTTACCAATTCATTTTCTAGAATGTTACAAGGTTCGCCATCAAGCATGATTTTAAGTCCAGCTTTAAACTGGTTAGTACTGAAATTAGCCATAAGTATGCTCTTTAATTAATTGTCTATTACCATTAGACTACGCAACATCTAAGGTACAGATCATAAGTTGAAATTAGAATTGTCGCAGATAATAACCCAAATCGAGCCAAAATTGCATCTTTGTGATGAAAATTCATGGCAAAAAGATCTGCGTCAGGTAATAACTGACCCGAAAGAATTATTAACCTTGCTCAATATCAATGCTAATGAATATTCGCAGCACTTCAAAGCACGTAAATTATTTCCTGTACGAGTACCCTTACCTTTTATAAAACGGATTAATAAAGGGGATATTAATGACCCGCTCTTACGACAAGTTATGCCATTATCAAGTGAATTTGTTATTACCGATGGTTTTGTTACAGATCCGCTACAAGAACATGATACGGCTGTTGAAGGGTTATTGCATAAATACAAAAATCGCGTATTGATGATAGTTAAATCAGGCTGCGCTGTTAATTGTCGTTATTGTTTTCGTCGTCATTTTCCTTATCAAGAAAACAGCCCAAACAAGCAGCGTTGGCAGCAAGCATTACAATACATTGTTGAACATGAAGAGATAACCGAGGTAATTTTTAGCGGTGGCGATCCGTTAATGGCAAATGATGAGCACTTAGCTTGGTTAGTTACACAAATAGAAGCCATCGCCCATATCAAGCGTTTAAGAATTCATACTCGATTACCTGTTGTTATTCCCAACCGCATTACCCATGACTTAATTAACTTGCTCAGTAAAAGCCGCTTAAAAGTAACTATGGTCTTGCACATCAATCATGGCAATGAAATAGACAGTGATTTTGACCGAGCGCTTGAGCCATTACGAGCAGCTCGTATTCCATTATTTAATCAAAGTGTTTTACTTAAAGGCGTAAATGATAGCGCAGACACGTTAATAGCTTTGAGTGAAAAAATGTTTGATATTGGCATTATACCTTATTATTTGCATTTATTAGATGCTGTGCAAGGTGCAGCTCACTTTGATGTAACTGAGCAAGAGGCAATTAAGATAGTTAAAAAAATGTTAGCGACATTGCCCGGCTTTTTAATGCCTAAATTGGTGAGAGAAATTGCTGGAGAGGCTAACAAAACGCCGATAAATCTGACATAATTGCCTTTATTAAATCATCATTAATTGTCGAGGCAAGCTTCGACCGACAAAAGAAAACCTAATGACTAAAGCGATAGAACAACAGTTAATTGAAAACATTTCCCTTATATTAAAAAGATCACTAACCGCTGATGCCACCTTGGCAGATTTGCGCGAACAAAAAAAAGCAGGCTTTGAAGCTGTTTTTAAAAAAGACGCTGGCTTTAATTGCTCAGCCAATACCTTTCAACCTTATGTTGAAGAGATTGCTGACGATTTATTAGCATGGCAAGCCAATAAATCGCAGCAACAATTACTTATACCGTTAGTGAGAAAAATAGAGCAACTGTTCACTGTACTAGCAGGTTTTGAACAAGCTCATAGCGCCTAAAAATGCCGAACGGTTAATATTGTGTTTTATTAACCGTTATTGATGAAATAAGTAAAAGCAATTTTTATGTTTTAACAATTTGATCTTTGAATGTTTCTTTAAACCACTCATCTAGCATTTTCTTTTCATAGCCCAATGAATCATTACGGTATTTTAAAGTTCTACCTATCGCAAACATAAAGTTCATGTCTTTAAGCTCTACCTCTGCTGAAACAACTTCGCTGCCATCGGCATTAACAAGTTGATAAGAAAATTTCATCCGTGGAAAATATATATCTTTCACAATACGCAAACGATGAATACCACCACTAAAACGCGCATCTCCGGCTAAATCGACATCTGTTACCTCAATTTTTAACACTTGCCCTTCTGGTAAGCTTTCAGCCAATTTAGCAAAATACTTCTCAAAATTTTTAAAAGTACGTTCGCGAAAAAACTTTCTACTTTCATTGTTACTTGGGTAGATATCACGATATTTGTCATAATCTGTCCAAGTTATTTCAGATGTTGCTGCTAAAGCAGTGTTTTGTAATGAGATTATAGCGAATAAAGCTATTAAAGTTATCGTAATTGT
>Ga0316205_10001089_pt1 | contig 37821 bp, 41 predicted proteins | sample 3monthpyrite_MG_FD_204941 | JGI IMG/M metagenome (GOLD analysis project Ga0316205, IMG submission 204941) | Microbial mat bacterial communities from mineral coupon in-situ incubated in ocean water Damariscotta River, Maine, United States -... | ecosystem: Environmental > Aquatic > Marine >...
CCTTTCCAGTGAGGTCCTGGCCATTTTGTAAAGCGGCCAATGCTTTGTTAAAATCAAATTCTTCAGACATGTATCATTCCTCTTACTTTCTATTGTAATGAAATGACACAGAATTTCTAACACTCCCGCGCAGTATGGTGCCCTGCTGATAGTTATCTATGCCGATGGTTAGAGAATGTCGTTCCAGATCGTATAAAATATGGTGGGTTTCTTGCTGTTAGTTTAGTGAAAGATAATTAAGGCCCTTACAGGGTTTCTGGTTCTAGTTAGAAATCAGCTAACGAAACCGTAAGTTTCTGTTCAAATACTCCCGCTAGTCCTAGCAGGAAGTTCAACATCTGATGTCTATGCCGTAAACGCACTTGTTGCATAAGCCCCTCCAATATATCCAGGCTATCTATCTTTTCTGTCATTAGTCCGAGCGAAGACTCTCCGTTTTATATTTCTTCTTGACCTTTGTTGGTTTGATGCTATTCTACTATTCTATTAAACAATAGAATACCGTAAGAGTGCTTTCAGAAGCATCAAATTCCATATTGAGGAGATGTACATGTCCATTTCAATCATTATCGCCGGTCTGGTTACCGGTATGCTGTTAGGTGTTTTTGGTAGTGGTGGCTCTATTATCACCATGCCGGCCTTACTCTATTTACTGGATGTTGAACCCAAGGCGGCGATTGCCATGAGCATGGGTATAGTCGCGGTTACAGCCACAATTACCGCCCTGCAGCATTGGCGACACGGTAATGTAAATCTCAAAATTACCGCTATTTTTGGCCTGTTTGGTGTAGCCGGAACTTATGCCGGGGCACTGGTAGGCGTGGTCACGCCTGTGGTGGTGCAGCTCAGCGTGTTTGCTTTAGTTATGTATGCCGCTGCCTGGAAAATGCTTAAGCCATCACCCCAGCATAAATCTGTAGGAGCTGCCGTAGCCGATTGCCCCGATGGACACTGTGATGATCTTGAATATGGTCATATTGCGATTCATGGTATTGCTGTGGGTATATTAACCGGCATTGTGGGTGTGGGGGGTGGCTTTTTGATTGTTCCGGCACTGGTGCTGTTATCTGGTATGCCAATGAAAAGAGCGGTGGGTACATCTTTAAGTATCGTTTCTTTGAAATCATTCGCGGGCTTTGCTGGTTATGCGGGTGCAGTCGCTATTGACTACCAATTGATGGCGATATTTACCGCCATTGCGGTTGTCGGCAGTGTAGTGGGCAGTCAGCTCGGACATCGTCTACCCGCTGATTTACTTAAAAAAGGCTTTGGTGGGTTTCTGCTGCTGGTGGCCAGTTATATTTTATTCAAGAGTGTTTTATTTAATTAATAAGCCACTTAATTCCCCCCTATCTATTGTAAAGAACAGGAGCATATATTATGACTAAGCAAAACGCCCTTAAACCCATATCAAAGACGGCTCTATCAGGATTTATTCTCAGCGCGGCCGTGATAATAACCGCAATGATGTCAGCTGTTGGTTATCGTTTAGGCTGGTGGCGCCACCCCGAGGCCTTTTCCATATTTGAGTGGGCCACCTATGCAGCCATTATTGCGTTGATAGTATCGGTTGTGGGTACATTCAAATCACGCCCACACACACAGCAGCGTGGTTTGTTGCTGGGTATTATGGGCATCGTTTTGAGCCTGCCCGTGATTGCGGCAACGCTATTATTTGAATACAGTGCCACGGCTTATCCCCTGATTAATGACATCACAACTGATACTCAAGATCCCCCATCTTACTGGGATGTACCCAACCCCATCGAATATCCGGGACAAGCTGTAGCTGATCTCCAACTGGCCGCCTACCCGGATTTAAAACCATTGCAATTATCCTTTTCTCCAGAACAGGCATTTGAAAAAGCATTAGAGGTTGTTACTAACAAGGGTTGGGAAGTCATAGCAAACGATCCAGATGAGGGACGAATTGAAGCGGTAGCGACATCTTTATTATTTGGCTTCAAAGATGAAATCGTTGTACGCATTACATCAACTGATGGGGGCTCAATCGTTGATATTCGTTCACGCTCACGCATTGGCCGCATTGATCGTGGCGCTAATGCAAAACGCATTCGAAACTATCTGCAAGCCTTAAAAGAGAACACCACCTCGTTATAAAGAGCTGGCATAAAAATTAATATGTAGCCTGTTTCGACAGGCTCTCTAAATATTTTAAATACGAGCAAAAACAATGAAACAACTGACCGTAACCGTTTTATCCAATAATCCTGCCGGTGGGCGTTGCAGCCTTTATGCAAATTATGCTCAGGAACTGTCCACTGCACTGGGTTTTACCATGCTAATTATTTATCCCGATGATAACCATAAGCATCAGGCACCCGGCCTGCTGCTGGATGACAGACCCGTCATGCCAAATGATGGTGTCATTATTGATACCGATGATATCTGTAAAGCCATTGAGCAGACTGGACTGGAAATAGGTGACCTCAGTGAAGTGCGTTGTAAGCTGGATAGTTTGATAGAAGAAATGATAAGTGGTGTTTAAAACTTTTTATTGGTCAGCAGCCATAATCACTCCAATTAGGTAAATACATATGCACAACCCGATCTACCTGGACTACAACGCCACTACACCCGTTGACCCACAGGTTGCCGATGTTATTGAACCTTATTTAAGACGTTATTTTTTTGGCAACCCCTCATCCAATCATATTTATGGTCGCCGCGCTCATGATGCCGTGGAAAAAGCCCGTGAGCAGATAGCTGCGTTAATTGCAGCACAACATTCTGAAATTATTTTTACCGGCTGTGCCACCGAAGCTAATAATCTGGCCATTCGAGGTGCCGCTGAAGCCATGCATAGCAGAGGACGTCATATTATTACTAGCGCTATTGAACATCCTTCGGTGGCAGCACCTTTTAAATTACTGAAAAGAAATGGCTGGGAGGTTAGCGTATTACCGGTGGATGAATTCGGTATACTCAGTGCCGAATCAGTTTCCAATGCACTGCGAACCGATACGGTACTGGTGTCCATTATGCACGCTAATAATGAGGTCGGCTCTATACAGCCAATTTCAGAGATTTCAGACATTACCCGCCCTAAAGGTATTTTGTTACATACGGATGCTGCGCAGACTGTGGGAAAAATTCCTGTGTTGGTAGACCGACTGGGTGTGGATTTGCTTACCCTCGCCGGGCATAAATTTTATGCCACCAAAGGAGTTGGTGCGCTCTATGTACGCAAAGGTACACCCATTGAACCACTACTAGTTGGCGCGGGTCATGAACAGGATTTACGCCCAGGTACTGAAAATGTACCTGCCATTGTTGGCATCGGCAAGGCTGCCGAACTTATTCAACAGGGCAATGGTTTTGAAGGCATCGCCCTTCGGGCATTAAGGGATACTTTGCATGAACGTCTACTGCAAGCCGTACCAGATTTACAATTAAATGGCCACCCAGATATGCGACTGCCTAATACACTGAATGTTTCTTTCCCGAATATTAGTGGACGAGAATTACTGGAACAGGCTGCTGGTGATATTGCCGCATCAGTGGGTTCTGCCTGCCATGAAGAGTCCGATGCTGTCAGTGGTGTACTGGGAGCAATGAGAATTTCACAGCAACGTGCACGGGGCGCAGTTAGATTTTCTCTCGGTGTGCCCACAACAGTACTGGATGTTGAGCGTGCAGGTAACGCACTGTTATCTGCTCTATGTGATTGCAGATTAGAAGCTGCTTGCTATAACCCGACAAGAAATAATTAATTACCAAAAAACAAACATACCCCCACTGATTTGTAGTCTTTTAATAAATCGCTACAACATCAACATTTATACAAAGAGGAGAATTAGATGCAAGATGATTTGGCTATAGAAACCAGAAAAATAAAAACTGGGTTGTTCGCGGGTGGTGCGGTGGCCATTTTTGCCTCAGCCTGTTGCCTTGGCCCTCTGGTGTTGATATTACTTGGTGCAGGTGGTGCCTGGATCTCGACCTTGTCATGGTTATACCCTATCAAGCCATATTTAATTTCCGCAACTTATTTAATACTAGGATGGACGGGATACCAGCTATACCGACCCAAAAAAAGCTGTGCGATTGGATCCCTTTGTGCCAGTCCAAAATATATGAAATGGTTACGTATTATTTTTGCGTCAATAAGTGTATTGGTTTCTGTGTTGTTTCTGTTACCTGAAATTCTCCCCTATTTTTTGTTAGATTAAGAAGGTTTATTATGAAAAAAATATATGTTGTTATGATGCTGGTGTTAAGTTCATCTGCTTTCGCTACAGAGCAAACTGTTAGCTTAAAGTTAATCGGAATGTATTGCTCTATGTGTCCGTTAACGATACGAACCGCACTCAACATGAGTGACGGCGTTGAAAATGTTAAAGTAACTCGCGATCCTGATCTGGCTTTTATAAAATATAATGACAGTGAGACGACCGCTGAAAAGCTTGTGAATGTAGTAAAGGATGCCGGTTATGATGCAAAGGTGATTTCTGTAACACAACAGTAGTGTATAAGAATGATGCATTTTTTAAGCATATCTGATTGGTGAGCCGACAAGTATAAATAGGACATGTGCGCTCTACATATATTCATTTTTTCTAGTTTGTAGATGGCTAGTTTAACATTAGAAATAATTAAATTTTAAGGTAATAATAGATGAGTTCATTTTCATGCGAACAGTTAAAACATCAGTTACAACAAGTGATTGTGGGCCAGGAGGATTTATTAGACCGTCTCATTATTGCGCTGGTTTGCGGCGGCCATGTATTGCTCGAAGGACCACCTGGTCTGGCAAAAACCACCGCTGTTCATGCTCTTTCGAACAGCGTGCATGCCTCTTTTCAGCGCATTCAATTTACCCCCGACCTAATGCCAGGCGACCTTACGGGCAGTGAAATATTTGAACCGGCCACCAGCACATTCCGCTTTCAAAAAGGTCCGTTATTTCATGAAATTGTGCTCGCAGATGAAATTAATCGCGCCCCTCCTAAGGTTCAGTCGGCACTGCTTGAAGCCATGGCAGAGCACCAAATTACAGTAGGTTCAGAAACACATATACTACCTCCTCTTTTTATGGTGCTGGCTACACAAAATCCTTTGGAAAACGCAGGCACTTATAGTTTGCCAGAAGCTCAACTGGATCGTTTTTTATTTCACCTTATTATGCAATACCCAGGTCGTGATGAAGAAATCGAAATTTTACGCCGTACACGTCAGGTCGATGATGCTCGCCTGGATGTGGGTATAAAGTCGATAGCAAAACCAGAGGATATTCTCTCTCTACGCGCCCAGATAAATCATGTTCATGTGGAGCCTTCTATTGAAAAATACGTTGTTGAGCTGGTGGCTGCTAGCAGAGATATCAAAGCCTACCTTCCCGAGTGGGATGGAATGGTTAAGGCTGGGGCTTCGCCCAGGGGTGCGATTTCTTTATTGCGGGCAGCGAGCACCCGCGCACTGTTAGCAGGACGGGATTATGTAATCCCAGAAGATGTCGTTGAACTGGCAACAGATGTTCTACGTCATCGACTTGTACTGGATTTTTCTGCACAGGCAGAAGGTATCAACGGGAAACAGATCATTGATAAATTAATTCAGCGAGTGTCGGCTCCATAAAACGTGAAATTTAAACCTCTAATACAACAGCCTATATTGAACCATCAGGCGATTACTGAATGCATACAGCAGGGACATCACTGGAACGGTATCGGTTTTTCCTCGCCTCTGCGTGAATTCCGCCATGGAAAATTTGGTGAGTTAACATCACAACAACAAGGTGGAGGTATCGACTTCAGCGAAACCCGAGCATATCAGGCCGGTGATGAACCTCGCCATATTAACTGGCGTGCCACCGCCCGCACAGGTCGTCCACAAGTGCGCGTTTTTCATAAAGACCTGTCTCCCAGCTGTTATTTTTTAATTGATCGCCGAGCCAGCATGCGATTTGGCACACGGACACGCCTGAAGGTAACTCAGGCTGCCCGGCTGGCCATTTTTCTTGCCAGTTGGGAGGCTAAAAATGGCACTGAGCTTGGCAGCCTGATTCTAAATAAAACACCACAATGGAATCCTGCTATGAGCGGACAACAGGGAATCTATCAGCTGGCACAATTTGCTAGCAGTAGCTGCCCTCCTCTTGACACTGATTCAGCAATTGATATGAAGCACGCATTAGCATTGCTTACAGAACAGATACCACAGGGTAGCTATATTTATTTGCTTAGTGATTTTTACGATTTAGAAGAAGAAATGCTGCCACAACTGTATAAGCTGGGACAGCAACATATTGTTAGGGCAATCGGAATTTATGATTCGGCTGAACAACACCTTCCCAAAGCAGGTCATTTACATTTGCTGTGGAATCAACAGGACATTTTTCAACATAACCCGTTGATTGATACGCGGGATGCATCTGTTCAAAATAAATACCGAATGGTCTTTGAACAAAAACAACTAAAAATTAAACATCTTTGTGAAAAGGCAGAAATTAGTCTTACTTCTGTTTGCAGCCATGCAGATAGTATTTCATCTGCACTGCAGGTGGCATCTTTATGAAAAATCTCGAGTTAGAAAAAATTGCTGATATATTACCACCGTCGGCACCCGTTAACTCAAGTGAAATTATTTGGGAGATTATTTTTCTGTTAGTACTCTTTGTGGTTGCTATGGTTAGTATTCGTTATTATCATTCAAAAAAACTACAACTCAAACGTCTAAGAAAAAAACACCAGAAAAAAATAATTAATCAGCGTCAATTGGCATTTGAATTAAATCACCTACTCACACAAAAAACACCACAGCCCAGTGATCATTCATGGAAAACTTTTCATAGCCAATTACAGGCAGCCTGTTTTAGTCGTAATGGTTTAGAAAATGATGTCATGGAAGATTTAATCAATAGAGCAGTACAATGGATTTAACCCGTTTATTATCTGATCACACATTATTACATCCTGGCTGGTTATGGATGATATTTCCAGTACTGATATTTTTATTAATACAGCCCCTGTTTATTAAAAAAAATTGGTTAGCTAGACAAAGTTCGCAGACTAATGTCATTGCAGTGAAACATCCTTTAGCTGTTAATAATTTAGCTTCACATCTAAATTTAAAAAGTTCACTGCATGTTTTTTTTACACTTGTCTGTAGCGGTTTGTTATTACTGGCACTGGCACAGCCAGTTCGTCTGGGCGCACGTATTATAGTACCCGCTACATCTGCTGATCTGATGCTGATTATCGATACTTCTATAAGTATGGTAATAAGAGATTATCAACTAAATGGAAAGCGGGTTGATCGCATGACAATGACCCAAGCATTACTAGATCGTTTTTCCAGACGGTATAGTGGTAAACGAATCGGTATTATTGTTTTTGGTGACCCAGCTCAAATTATACTCAAACCAAGCGAAGATAAAACTCTTGTCCGACATTTAATACATCGTCTCAAACCCACTATTGCAGGACGCCAGGCTGCACTGGGTGATGCAGTGGCAGTTGCAGCGGAGTATATAAAATCTGACAAACAGTTATCAGAAACCGTACTAGTATTAATCAGTGATGCTGCTAGACCCTCTGGAAAGTTATCTCCCATTGAAGGTGCAAAACGTGTCGCCGAGGCGGGAGCAATACTACATACCATTGCTATTGGTTCAACTAGCACCGATGACAATAATGCATCTGCCAGTCAGATGGGAGAACTCATTTATGAAGCAACCGATGTAAAATTACTACAGCAAATGGCACAATTAACCGGTGGTGAGAGTTTTCATGGAGTAAATATTGAGTCAATTGATACCGCACTTGAGCAGATAGAACAACGCCACCTACAACAATCAGATGAACAGTTTTCACCACGTAAACAACAACCACTATATGCATGGCCTTTGTTAGGCGCACTTTTTTTATTAATAATAAAAGAACTACTGCTTAATCGGAATACAAAGGCTTCGACATTATGAATGAAATATTTGCTCAATTGTACTGGCGCGAACCCTTATGGATGTTATTAGCTGCCTTTCCATTGATGTTAATAGTGTGGAAAACTGCACAACAAAAACACAGCTTGCAGCAATATGCAGATGCTGAATTATTACCATGGGTTATAGTACCCTGCCAGCAAAAAAACCTTCGGTGGCAGAACCTGTGGAAATTTTTAATTTGGTTATTATTTGCTATTGCCGCAGCTGGACCGCGTTTATTAACCTCAGTGCCGAATGAGTTATTACCTCAGGGTGCAGCTATTATTGTAGTGGATCATTCCCGTTCTATGTTAGCCAGCGACCTGCTTCCGAGTCGGCTTCAACTGGCTAATAATATGGTTACACAATGGAGCCAGCAACAAAACAACCTAAAACTGGGGCTTGTTATATTTGCCGGTGCATCCCATATTGTACTGCCAGCCACCACAGACAAACGCACACTGCATGAAACAGCGCAACTACTCAATCAAATTCAATTACCCACTTATGGTAGTGCATTTACTGAATCTCTAATACAGGCAAAACATTTACTAAAAAACATTTCAGGTGAGCGCGCTATTATCATGCTTACCGATGGTGACATACTTGACGATGAATTTATCGAGCTAAACAAACTTGTCATTGAGTTACAACAGGAAAAAATATCATTACGAATTCTGGGTGTGGGTTCTCCAGCTGCAATAGCTTTATCAGATACCCCTGGACACTGGCTTCAATATAATGGCAAAGCCGTTGTGACTCGTCTTAAAGAGGCTGAATTACAGTTACTGGCAGAAAATGACAAAATTTATTATGCACGACTAAAACCTGCTATTCATAATCAATTATCTAATGTATGGCGACCTGAAGATATACGTATTGCTGCACAGGATCAACATCTAGTTATTTGGAAGGAATTATATTCATGGCCACTACTTGCTGCTATGTTAATTATTATTCTAAAGAAAACCCCCATACCACATCGTTTTATACCACCTCAGTTGTTTTTATTTTTTATTGCTATAACTCTACTATTAATGATTAAAACTCAAACAGGATATGCAGCTACCCAGGAAAATATTCACTCGAAAAATAAGCCTGAACCCCTTAAACAGGCATACCAGTTCTGGCAGAAAAAAAGCTATGCTAGTGCAACAAAACTTTACGCACAGCTAGAAGGTTACGAAGCACGTATGGGTGAAGGTGCCAGCTGCTTTCGTGATCAACAAATTGAATGCGCAATCACATCATTTAGTCGTGCCGCATGGGAGGCAAACAATGATTTTCAGCGAGGTCGGGCAGCCTTTAATCTTGCTAACAGTTTTTTTAAACAGGGTGATTTTAAATCCGCGATTATTTTATATAAAGATGCATTGCGTTATCAGCCACAGCAAGCTTCTTACAAAAATAATCTTAAATTTAGCATCGAAGTTCAACAGAACATAGAGCGACATATTCTGCTACTAGCCAGACGTAATACCCGCCTTCAGAATGGAGAAGGAGAAAAAGAATCATCTATTGATTTCGATAATGAACGTATTTCAACAATGGATGTTATGTCTTCAGGAAAGTCTGTAGCTAAATCGATTATAATCGATAAAAGCATAAATTTATCAGAGGAACAACTCGCACTGTATATGCAGCGTTATCAAGCATTTGCCAAACTGTCGACTGCATCAGTAAAAACAGAACAACAACAGCATGATTGGAGTCGATTCAGTAATGATAATCCAGTAGCCGCTCATAAAATCGAATTCTGGCAGCGTTTGTTTGAGTTGGAAGAAAATATACCGGCACACCCAGCTTCACCAAAAGTTATACAGGGAGTACGACCATGGTGATTCGGCTTATTCAGCTGATATTTATATTAGTATTTATTACTCCTGTATATGCTCAAATTGTAAATTCAGAAAATGAGCTGAGTGTTCAAATATCACGAACTGAAAAACAATTAGGACAATATTTAAGAGTCACACTTCGCTACAGAGGACAAAAACAGCTAGATAATATTAATCTACAATTATGGCGACAACATTTTTCAATTATTCATGGGGATGAATACAAGGATGAAGACAAACAAGGGCGTACAATACAGGTATTAAAACTTCGACTATACCCACGTGCTACTGGTAAAATTAATTTGTCTTCATTGAAGCTAGGTACTGCCAAGAGTCGGCCTATAAATGTCAATACTCTTCAGGCTATTGTAAATAATTCACCCATTAAATTAAACTGGGAAATATCAAGCTTGACACCATGGCAACGTGAAGCTGTAATTATACGGGTACATTTACAAAGTCAAGATACCTCTGCTCATGTAATATTGGATTCGCCTGAAAATAAAAACACACTGTTACGCGCATTAAAAACCGAACGACGTGTATTAAAAAATGGCGATATTATTTTTGATGCTGGCTGGATTCTTTATCCGATGAATGAAGGTGTCGAGCTAATTGACTTACCAGCTATTCGCTACCAGCTATCAGGCAGTGACCGCAGGCGATTTTATTTGCCGTTACAAAAATTGAACGTAAAGCCCTTACCTACTTATTTGCCACCAAACCTGCCCATAGGTAAATTACATTTAAATAGCCAGATTGAATATGCAGACAAAAATCAGTGGAAAATAGCTGTCAAAACATCAGCCCTTATCCCCTATGGTGTGCCAGGACTAGACAAGCAGATAGCCATTATTAGCGATCATGATATTTCAAACGTTAAAATAAATTTTTCACGATCATCAAGCTACGGTGACTATGGCGATCGTAATGTAATTTATTCACCTCTTCCTGAATGGTTAATGCCTTTTGGTAAAAACATTATTCTAAAGTTACGTTTCTTTAATCCTGAAACGGGAAAACTGGATAAAGTGATACACAACTTACCTCGTGCCTGGAGTATGCCAAAATGGGCGTGGTGGATAACAATAATATTCAGCTTATTAATCAGTGTTATTTTGATGCGAAAAATCAAATCGTGGGTATTCAACTTAGCTAACAAATTGAAACTACGTCAGCAGTCACAAAGTGCTGCAAGCCCACAACAACTACGAAGTTTGATCCTCGAAAATGGCCGATATATCACCCTGACTGAATGGGCAGAAGAAAACCCCGCCAGAAAATCATTTGCACATAAACTTAATAATATTTGCTTTGCCAATTTTAGCCAGGTAGATTTACAGCTATTAAAATATGAACTGTTAGGCTTGTGTTGATATTTCCATTTTTAAAAATTAGAGTAAATAGCACCTTGATGAAACTAAAACTTACAATTATTAGGCCATTAATTGCATTTAGATGAAGGTTTACTTTAGAGAAATTTAAGCATATTTTTTTAATGACCCATATACAGTACATGGCTGATATTGTTGGAGACCTTACACCCAAAAGTGCTTAATATACAATTTTCTTCACATCAGTGTGAACTTTCAGTAAATAAAATTAAGAATATATGAGACTTATTATTGCTATGTTAAGCACCATAGCTTGAGAATATAAGCATATTGCCTTGCTACGACTCAATTAATGTACTCCTTTCATAAATTTATAATAAAAATGAGCTTCACTTTAACTTGACCTGGAGTTGACTCAAGGTGCTATTATTTATTTATCGACTGCTTAGAGTGCAATTCTGGAGACTATAATGACTATAAAAATTGAGGTTTTTTCATCACCTGGTTGCAGTAAATGCAGTCATGCCAAACAGGTCCTACTCAAAATTACAGACGAATTTGGGGATGATTCTATAAAGTGGCGTGAGGTAAATATCCTTGATGAACTCGACCATGCGGTTGAAATGGGCGTGCTATCAACTCCCTCTATGGCGATTGATGATGAACTGGTGTTCACTAGTTTACCTACAACGAAAAAGCTACGATCTGAATTGCTGGCACGTCTGGCTGAGGTAAATAAATAATGATAACGATGCTATTACTCACATCATCCGTGCTAGGTCTACTGGCATTTTTTGAACCTTGCACCATTGCAACTCATACCTTGTATTCAGTAAAAGTGAATCAGTCTGATAAAAAAACGTGCTGCCAAAGTATTTTATCTATCTGGTTAAGTCGTAGCATTTTGCTTGTCGCATTATTTACCGCTGCGGTGTTTTTCACCGAACCACCCGAATGGACTGAATTCTTCCCGAGCATAATGCTCTCAGTGATGGCCATTATTTATATTGTCTCGCGGTTTATTTATATTCCGGTTCCACATCTGGCATTTTATAAGCTAATACCGTTTTCAAATCGACTACCCTATTCTATTCATCTGGGTTTAACTTTACCTGCATGTACATTGCCACTGGTTATCATTGTAGTCGGCATGTCAATTTCCCTGGGTTCCGTTAGCTTTGCTGCTTTATCTGGCTTGTTATTTTCAACATTGTTCACCGCACCTATGGCTATCACTACATACAAAGGTATTGATAAAGATGGCTTAGAATTATTAAATCGTGCCGCTAAAGGTGCCCCATACCTCACAGCGGTTTTATTGTTATCGCTAGCATTATTTCTATTAATTCCGTCAGTTGAGATAAATGCCGATGCGTTAAAACAGGTATTAACCGAAGCTAGCTGGACAGGTATTGGGCTATCATTTCTAGCGGGCTTTGTATTTAGTTTTAACCCCGTATCGTTTGCTTCCGTTCCGGTCATACTGGCATATGTCACTAAAGCCCATGAAAAGAGACGCGCCATATTAATGGGTACTGCATTTGTGTGTGGCATGATTGTAACCCATGTTGTACTAGGTGTCGCTGCTGCATTAGGTGGTGAATGGGTACAAGGCATTATGGGCAGGCAATGGGGATTATTTCTCGGTCCCCTCTTAATCATAATGGGCTTAATGTGGACTGGCTGGTTAACTATTCGCTTACCCTGGTTTGGTGTTAAGGCTAAAAAAGTAACGGGCATATGGGGTGCTTTTTTATTAGGCATCCCCTTCTCTGTTGCTGTTTGTCCGTTTTGTACACCGGCTTTACTGGTAACACTTACTGCAAGTGCAGCCATTGGTTCAGTCGGCTTTGGTTTTGCCTTATTGCTGGCCTTTGCGCTGGGTCGAAGTATACCGATTATACTAGGTGCCTGGAGTATGGGATGGATAGAGTCATTACAAATATTGTCGCGTTATCAAAAGCCATTTGAAGTAGTTGCCGGAATGGTATTAATTCTGACTGGACTCTATTTACTTAATGAATACTTTTTTATAATTTAATTTCATTCTTTTTATGGAAAATAAATAATGTATAAAATTGGCGAAATTACAGAACAAACCAGTATGTCCACTGATACACTGCGTTATTATGAAAAATATGGTTTATTATCAAATATTTCACGCAATGCATCGGGCATACGACAATATACTGATAAGGACATATCAAAATTAAAATTCATAAAACGTGCACAAGGTATGAATTTTAGCCTGAATGAAATCAAGGATTTACTTAGTATGCGAGAAGACCCACAACATGCCAAAAACAGCGTTCGTCAACTCACTGTCGATAAGCTCAATCACATAGAAAACCAGCTAAATGAACTCACCACTTTGCGTAATGAGCTGCAATTATTACTTAACCTTTGTCGTGGAAGCGAAGATGGTTGTCCGATTATAGATGGAATTAATTCAAACGATTAACTTATATCTGTTTGAACTTAGATAAAAGAAGAACTTAGTCATCTCGACAAACTTCTTCAGGTAATTCAAATTCTATGGTCGTATGTGCCAGGGAAAAATTAGCAAGACGTTCACTGATTTTTTGTTTGTTTTGTTTTTGTTCATGAGCTGTAATCATATGATCAATTTCAAGATGAAGGTTGCCCTGTAAAAAATAAATTTTAATTTGTAGCACGTTTTAGTTGCAGACTGTTAAGTTAAATCATTAGGCAACATCCGTTTGAACTTTTTTTGGTCATGATTTTGTGAGTAGATTCATCTGCATTCTATGGGTAAGTTTTTATAATTTAAGTGATACAGCTCAGTTGTGAAACATATTAATACACTGACTACACTCGATTAACTTCGATAGATATATGCGACAGTCGAGGTAAACATTGTTTCAAAATCTGCTTATAATCATTCGGTTCAAGTGGGCTCTTAGATGCAACCGACAGAATGACTGCTTGATGTGTTGATGCAATATTCCAGACATGTAAATCATGGATGATTGTCTCATTTTCTTTTTTAATTGTATCCGCTATTTTGGTTAAGATTGCGCTATTTTCAGATTTGTCGAGCAACATACCACTCGTATCTTTTATTAATCCATATGACCAGCGTGAAATGACTGCAGCACCAACTATACCCATCAATGCATCCATCCATATCCATCCGAAAAACTTACCCGCAAGTAACGCAACGATTGCAAGCACCGAGGTTAGTGTGTCAGCCAATACATGGAAATACGCCGCTTTCAGATTATGATCATGATGATGAGTATGGTTGTGGTTATGGGTGTGATGATCATGGTCATGATGGTGACCATCATGCAGTAACAAAACAGAAGCAATATTGACAGTGAGCCCAATAATGGCAACCACGATCGCTTCATTGAAGTGAATAGCTTGTGGTTCTATTAAACGCAGGAAAGACTCAATTGCCATCATTAAAGCCACGATCGCTAATGCAACTGCACTGGCAAAGCCTCCAAGATACGTCACCTTGCCGGTACCAAAACTGAACTCTTTGTTGTTACTATGTTTTTTTGCATACCAGTAGGCAAAAATAGCGATAGCAAAAGCGGCGGAATGGGTGCCCATGTGCCACCCATCTGCAAGCAGGGCCATCGAGCCAGACCAATAGCCGGCAGCAATTTCTACCACCATTACGATCGTGGTTAACCAGAAAACGGTGCGCACTTTGCCTGCTCGATGCTGGTTATCTACTCCAAAATCGTGTGAATGACTCCACTGATTATCAGTTTCTTTTTGCATTGAATTACCTTTAACTGAATGGTTACCATAACTCATGTATGGTTTTGTTAATCTATATCGTGCATACTATACCCCAGTATACTAAATTATCAAATTAATAAGGAGAGAGCGTGTCTCATACAATCATGGGCAAGAAAAAGCTGCTAACACGCATTCGTCGAATCAAAGGACAATCAGCCGCCTTAGAAAAGTCGCTAGAAAGTGAATCAAATTGCATGGCGGTATTACAACAGATAGCGGCTATAAAAGGTGCTGTAAATGGTTTGATGAAAGAGGTTCTGGAGGATCACATGCGGGAACATTTATGTGCTGAAAACCTAACAGCGGCTCAACGACAAAAAGAAGTAGAACAAGTGATACTTGTTCTAAAAAGCTATTTAAAATAATTATGGTAAGAAAGGATTTAAATTTATGGCCTTAATTTTACTGAATAAAATAGAGGAATTAGCAATTTCCATAGTAAGACATAAACGCCTTTATTTTAAACGTTTCGATAAAATACTTGTGAAAATTTGAGTTGAATATAATTACAACAACGGTTAGACTCGCGAGCTATGGATAAGACCCCTAACAATCCAGTTTTCCGCATTCTTTTGATTCTGTGCCTCAGTCTTGCACTGTTAATGGCACAGACAAATAGAATGCATATGCATCTTGAGCATGATGATCACTCATCAGTTGCATCGGGGCATATTGTTGATGTTCATACAACATCGACACTTCATGATTTTGATCTGACGGATCACCATGATGATGATCAGCACTCCGCTGCAATTGATGTCAGCCCTGACAATTTAAATCAGAAAGTAAATTTATTAAATCCCCTGGTGCTGATTCTTTTATTTATAGGTCTTTTCCTATACCTACCTCGTTTGATTTGCCTGCCTCGGCAAAGACGTTATCAAACACTATTCATTCCCTGTAATTACTTACTTCATCCCCCTTTACGTGCCCCACCAGTGAAATAACACTGGGTTATTCCCTATTGTCATTGATATTACTACTGTAATGAGTCTTTCGTAGATTTTTGCGGCTTATTGCTATCAATTACACATCTTAATTTATAAAACTTTTAAAGAACTATTTGTCGCGCTAGCACTATAACTGTGCGCGCAACTGATTATTAAGCTTTAACTAACACAGGAGATAACATCACTATGTTATCCAGATCGTCGATAATTTTTTTCGGCTGTATGCTGCTGTTTTTTAACACAGTATTACGCGCTGAACCGGACCTGAAGACAGGTCTTAATCGCATTAATTTACATGATGCGATTAGCAAAACATTTGAACATAACCCGGAGCTGCGAACCTTTAGCTACGCACTTAAAGCGCAGGCTGGCAGGCAATTACAGGCAGGTCTGTCAGCCAGCCCTGAATTGAACTTCACCATAGAAGATGCCGCGGGTACTGGGGGGTTTACAGGCACTGATAGTGCCCAGGCCACGCTGAGTATAGGCTGGGTGCTGGAGGGCGATATACGCCAGGGTTATATTGATGTCTCTAGTGCAGACAGCTTATCGCTCAACACAGAGCAGACGACTAAGCGGCTTGACGTAGCGGCTGAAACCGCCCGCTTATACCTGGTCTGTCTGGCTAATCAGGCCCGTTTGACGAATGCGGATAAAACAGTTGAACTGGCTAAAGAAACCGTATCTGCGGTTAAAAAGCGCGTGTCCGCCGGTAGGGCACCAGAAGCTGAACTGGCACGCGCTCAGGCAGAGCTCTCTCGCAGGCAGTTGCAGCAGGAAGATATTGGTCACGAACTCAGTTCTGCTATTCGATTACTGGCGGCACAGTGGGGTGAGACCCGTCCTGGCTTTACACAGGTGCAAGGCGATATCTTTAGTATACCCGCCAACATACCTTATGAAGCACTCAGAGAAAGACTTCAGCAGAGCCCGGCGTTTCTTCGCCTGCTTTCCGATAAACGCTTAAAAGAGGCGCAACTAAAACTGGCGAAATCTCAAAGCGATTCTGCGTGGCGAGTTAATCTCGGTGTACGACATTTTGAAAGCACTGACGACCAGGCGTTGGTTGCCGGCATTAGCATCCCCTTTGGTGAACGCAGTCGAAACACCGGCCGGATAACTGAGGCGAGGGAAAATTTATCTCAAATTCAAGCGAAAGAAGATGAACTCAGAGTGCGTTTTGAAACAACACTCTATGTGTTGTCTCAAGAGCTTGAGCATAGCCTGCATCGCCTGAATACCTATCGTAACAATATTATTCCACAGTTAGAAAAGGCGCTAAAGCAAACCCGTAGAGCGTATAAGTTGGGTCGATACAGTTATCTTGAATGGAGCAGTGTACAGGCTGAATTACTGGCAGCGCGTAGTGCATTAGTTGAAGCGAGTATCGATGCACATTTAAAAACGATTGAAATTGAACGTTTAACCGGTGTGCAAATGGCACAAGTGGGTGACAAGTCATGAGAACAATTATGAATACATTTAAGCAACACGCTATAACCCAACTATTCGGGGTTATTTTTCTAGGTATTTTTATAAGCGCATGTGGCAACAATAATCCACCACAAGGTGGTGATAACTCACAAGGTGAAGTAGAAGTTGAAGTCGCTAAAGGGCCTCATGGTGGTCGTCTGTTAACGAGTGATGATTTTACGCTTGAGCTTTCTATTTTTGAAACCGGTGTACCGCCTGAGTTTCGTGCCTGGGCTACATATAAAGAACAGTTGCTTAAACCCGCAGAGATCGATCTTAATATAAAGCTGACTCGATTAGGCGGTAAGGTCGATAATATTAATTTCAAACCCCATGGCGATGCACTACGAGGTGATATGGTTATTTATGAGCCACATTCATTTATCGTCACCATCAACGTGACTTATGAAGGATCTAAGCGCACCTGGACATATGATAATTTTGAAGGTCGTGTAAAAGTTGAAACGGCGGTTGCCAAAGCACTGGAAATAGAAACTGGCGTTGCCGGTCCCCTTGTGTTGCAGGAAACCATTAATGTGTTTGGTCAAATTAAAACCAACGCAGAGCGCGTGAGCCAACTAAGAGCGCGTTTTGCGGGTGTCATAAAATCAGCCACTGCCTCGATGGGTGACACGGTTAAGAAAGGACAAGTACTGGCCACTGTTGAGAGTAACGAAAGCCTTAATTTGTATTCTGTTAAAGCCCCCATTAGTGGTGTGATCACCCAGCGTAATGCCAATCCCGGTGAGCAAACAGACGATCAACCCTTATTTACGATTGCCGATACTTCAGTCGTCTGGGTTGATTTATCAATATTTCCGGGTGATGTAAACCGCGTGAAAATAGGTGCTCCCGTTAGTGTTGTGGTTGCAGGCAAAACACAACCCGTTGAAGGAAAAATTGCCTTTATTAATGTCATTGCCGAAGCCAATCAATCGGTGATCGCACGTATGGTTATCGATAATAAAGACAGACAGTTTTTACCGGGCAGTTATGTAAAAGCAAGAATTAAAGTCGCTGAACATGCCGTTCCCTTAGCCGTTAAACGCTCAGGGCTACAGGCATTTAGGGACTTTACCGTCGTCTATGCGCAAATTGGTGAAGCGTATGAAGTGCGTATGCTGGAACTGGGTCGACAGGATGATGAATGGATTGAAGTACTGGGCGGACTTGAAGCGGGTACCCGTTACGTCAGCGAAAACAGCTATATCATCAAAGCCGATATCGAAAAATCCGGCGCATCACACGATCACTAAGGAACTCTCATGCTTGAAGCAATAATTAAATTTTCACTGGCTCGTCGAGGGCTAGTGCTAGTGCTGGTACTGATGGTTATGGGGCTGGGTGCATGGAAATTCACCCAGTTACCCATCGATGCAGTACCTGATATTACCAATATACAGGTTGTTATTAATACAGCTGCACCGGGTTACACGCCGCTGGAAGCCGAACAACGGGTCAGCTTTCCAATAGAAACTGCAATGGCTGGTATACCGAAGTTATCCTATACACGCTCCGTCTCACGTTATGGTTTATCTCAGGTCACCATGGTGTTTGAAGAAGGCACAGATATCTATTTTGCACGTCAGCTTGTGGGTGAACGACTGAGTACAGCTAAAGGCAATATCCCTGCAAATTTAGAACCCACCCTTGGCCCTATAGCAACGGGTCTGGGTGAAATCTTCATGTTCACGATTGATGCTGAACCGGGTGCTAAAAATACAGATGGCAGTCTCATTACGCCAACAGATTTGCGCTCAGTGCATGACTGGATTATTCGGCCACAATTAATGCGCGTGCCGGGTGTGGTAGAAGTCAATCCTATTGGTGGATATAAAAAACAAATACTGGTTGCACCCGAGCCAGCCAAACTATTGTCCTATGGTATTAGCTATGCTGATGTTGTAAATGCCTTAGAAAAAAATAACGACAATAGAGGCGTTGGCTTTATTGAACGCAATGGTTCCCAATGGTTAATGCGTGTACCGGGTCAGGCTAATAATTTGCAAGACCTGGAAAACATTGTGATTCAACAGCAGCAAGGGCTGCCGATTCGCATAAAAGATGTGGCAAATGTTGAACTGGGTAAAGAATTACGTTCAGGTGCGGCGACTCAGAATGGTCGAGAGGTTGTGATGAGTACTGTCTTTATGTTGATCGGTGAAAACAGCCGGACAGTCGCCAACGAGGTTGCGCTTAAGCTAGAAGAAATTAAAGCCAGTTTACCAGCGGGTATCACCGCAACCGCTGTTTATAATCGTACGAGTCTGGTTGATAAAACATTAGTCACCGTGCAGAAAAATTTAATTGAAGGCGCACTGCTGGTTATAGTTATTCTGTTTTTATTATTGGGTAATATTCGTGCGGCACTTTTAACCGCTGCGGTGATTCCAATTGCCATGTTAATGACCATTACTGGTATGGTGCAAAGTAAAACCAGTGCTAATCTAATGAGTCTTGGTGCGCTGGATTTTGGGCTTATTATTGATGGGGCTGTCATCATCGTTGAAAACTGTTTACGTCGCTTAAGTAATGCTGGACCGAAACAATTAGGACTCAATGAACGATTAGCACTGGTATTTGATGCAACACGTGAAGTGATACGCCCGGCATTATTTGGTGTGTTTATTATTACCGCTGTTTACATTCCAATTTTTGCATTAACCGGCGTTGAAGGAAAAATGTTCCACCCCATGGCCCTGACCGTTATTATCGCGCTGGTTAGCGCAATGATACTTTCAATAACATTTGTGCCTGCTGCTGTTGCCTTGTTATTTAGCAAGCCCATACAGGAAAAAGAAAGCAAGGTGATTAAAGCTGCACGATCCACCTATCAACCGATATTAATGTTTTCACTGAAATATCGTTGGAGTGTTGTAACTGCCTCAGTGGTGTTAATTCTTGCTTCAGCGGCATTAATTCCTAAGCTGGGTTCTGAATTTATCCCTAATCTTGATGAAGGCGATATTGCGATGCATGCACTGCGTATTCCGGGCACTTCATTAGAGCAGGCTATCGCTTTACAACAGGGTCTGGAAGTTGAAATAAAGAAACTGGCTGAAGTTGATACTGTGTTCGCAAAAATTGGTACGGCTGAAGTCGCCACCGATGCAGTACCCCCCAGCGTGGCCGATAACTTTATTATTCTTAAACCGCGTAAAGACTGGCCTGATCCGAACAAACCTAAATCTCAGGTCGTGGCTGATCTTGAAGCATTGGTGAATCCCATTCCGGGAAATCGTTATGAGTTTTTACAACCGATTCAGATGCGCTTTAATGAATTGATTTCAGGTGTCCGTGCAGAGCTAGCCATAAAAGTATTTGGTGATGATTTTGATCAACTTATTGCTTTAGGTGCGGCCATTGAAAAATCCGTTAAGCAGGTACAGGGTGCGGCTGATGTTGCAGTTGAACAGGCAACGGGTTTGCCCGTGATGACCATTCAACCAAAACGAGATGCAATGGCTCGTTATGGATTGAGCATTGTTGAGCTGCAAGACTTATTGTCAACCGCATTGGGCGGTACTGTCGCCAGTCAGCTTTATGAAGGCGACCGACGTTCCGAAATAGTGGTTCGTTTAAATGAAACATTACGCACGGATATGAATAAATTATCCAGTTTGCCCGTCACCCTGGCCAATGGTGATTATGTTCCTTTAGGTGAAGTGGCGGAACTGAATTTAGTGATGGGTTATAACCAGGTTTATCGGGAGAATAGCAAACGCCGTATTGTTGTTACCGCGAATGTGCGCGGGCGCGACCTGGGTTCATTTGTGCAAAATGTACAAAAAACCGTTAAAGAAAATATTGAAATTCCCGCAGGTTATTGGGTTGAATACGCAGGTACTTATGAGAAATTGCAATCTGCCACTCAACGATTATCTATCGTGGTGCCATTAACGCTGGCATTAGTCATTGGCTTGCTAATTATGGCGCTTGGTTCAGTAAAAGATGCAGCGATTATTTTTTCGGGTGTACCGCTGGCATTAACCGGCGGAATACTGGCGTTATTACTGCGCGATATTCCTTTTTCAATATCAGCGGCCGTAGGTTTTATCGCACTGTCAGGCATTGCCGTGCTTAATGGTCTGGTAATGGTCGCCTTTATTCGAGATCTAAGAATGCATGGTCAACGTTTGCATGATGCGATTGTTGATGGCGCGCTTACTCGACTACGCCCTGTCTTAATGACAGCGCTGGTTGCAGCATTGGGCTTTATTCCCATGGCGCTAAATACCGGCATTGGGTCTGAAGTTCAACGACCACTCGCGACGGTGGTGATTGGCGGCATTATTTCATCTACATTACTAACACTCATTGTATTGCCTGCATTGTACAGATTAGTACATGCACGAGAGGAGCAAGTATGAAACAGCTAACACTCATTATTCACACCGATGCGCAGCAGGATCTAACCGATCAGTTACGTAGGCTTGAGCAGGTATCAGGTTTTACTTTTAGTCATGTCGAAGGGCACGGCTTAGAAATGGAAAACGACCCCTTTCTTTCCGCTCGAGACAAGGTAGTGGGATACACCCCTCGAATACGGCTGGATATCTTACTGCAAGATACTGATGTCGATAGCGTTCTTGAAGCATTACGCAGTTCAAGTAGCTATGTCGATGGCCATGGTATCTACTGGGTTACGCCAGTCGAACGAAACGGACGTTTGTAAAAAACCTTGAGATGAGGTGCCGGGTGAAAGTCAAGAATGACTTATTGACTACTGACCCGGCAGCTTACGAATTAAACAACTTTTAGGAGAATGACAAAGTGTTATTCAAAACGAATTTACTGACTCGGCAGTTACCCCTCAATACGGGGCTGTTAATATTTGGGTTATTAATATTAGGCTTGTTAATAGCCAGCCTGTTACCACAAATTGCCTACGCGCACGGTATGTCTGAGGCCGACAAACTGGCTATTATTGAGGGAGGTAATCTACGCTATATGTGGCTCGGGGCAACGCATATGTTGTCCGGTTATGACCATCTGGCATTTGTCTTCGGGATTATTTTTTTCCTGACCAGTTTCCGAGACATCGCCAAATACGTTACCGCATTTACACTGGGGCACAGTGTCACTCTGATTTATGCGACTTTTAACGGTATTCAACTTAACTACTTTGCGATTGATGCAGTGATTGGTCTGAGCGTTTGTTATATCGCCTTTGCTAACATTGACGGTTTCCGTAAATACCTAAACGTCAATCCCCCCAATATGATGTTGATGATTATTGGCCTGGGACTGATTCACGGATTTGGTTTATCCACGCGATTACAGGAACTGCCATTAAGCGAAGACAGTCTGTTGCTTAATATTATCTCATTTAATGTCGGTATCGAAATTGGACAGATCAGCGCCCTGGCCCTGATGTTATTACTCATTACCGCCTGGCGAAAAACGCATGCTTTTAAGACGTTCAGTTTGATCGCAAACTACGGTTTGATTGTGGCGGGTGTCTTTCTTTTCCTGATGCAAATGCACGGTTATGCTCATACCTCTAATCCTGAGGAATTTACTGTCAGTACAGAACCCTCACAAAACGAAGCAAGTAATAAAAAAGCCACTACTTTTGAGAATGCCGAAAGTGTTCAACAACCTGGCTGGAAAGACTCAATCAGCATAACCATTCCAGCGCGAGGTGATAAGGAATACAAACTTTATCTGGAAAAAGGCGCAACACTTGAATACACCTGGAACACCGGTAATGCAAAGCTATTTTTTGATTTTCATGGTGAACCCGCAGGTGATAAAAGTGGTTATTTCAAAAGCTTCCAGAAGAGCACCGAGAGTCAATCAAGCGGTTCTTTGACCACATCCTTTGCAGGTACTCATGGATGGTACTGGAAAAATAACAGTCCAATCCCTGTCACAATTACATTGAAAGTCAAAGGCGAATATCAACGCCTGAATTTAAAAAAGGTGACTGATCAAATTAAACCAGCACAAAAACCCAATTCTACAACCCACGAAACCATTGATACACTTTAGGAGATTTACACATGCAATTAAAAACGTTATTACTTAGCTTTACCCTTGGTTTACTTCCCGTTACGGTGACTGCGGGAAGTGATCATGACCACGGTCATTCACATTCTCAGAGTCCTGTTAATCAGGAAACGGCAAAATCAAATGCAACAGAAATAGTGGCGGCATTGGTAAAAAGAAATAAACTTGACAATAGCTGGACCGCCACCAAAGCTACATCTGTTGAGAAAAAAACAATTAAAGGCAATCCTGAATGGCAGGTGCTTTTTGTTAATGACAAAATAACGGATGCTAAAAAACGAAAACTTTATGTATTCCTGACGTTAGGCGGTGATTATATAGCGGCTAATTTCACTGGAAAATAGCCGCATCAATGTATAAACCCTAAATAACAGTTGGCTGCGTGTGCAGTAAACTGATTTTTAGGGTTTAACCGGCGTTTTTTATAATTTATAAATAGACAAGAGAATTAGTATGCAGTTTTACATATTGAAAATAGTTGTCACCACTGCATTGATTGTAATTATTTCAGAAATCGCAAAACGAAGCACGCTTATGGGTGGAATACTGGCCTCAATTCCACTCGTATCCGTACTGGCTATAATATGGTTGTATGTGGACACTAAAAATACGGAGTTAATATCCGATTTTTCAATGAGTGTATTTTGGTTAGTTATTCCATCACTGGTATTTTTTCTAGCATTGCCGGTTTTATTACATAAAGGACTGAGCTTTTATATCAGCCTAAGCCTTGCAATTGTTATTACGATTGTTTGTTATTACCTGATGATTATTGCTCTCGTAAAGTTGGGGATAAAATATGATACTTATACTTGTAATCCCCCCATTAATAACCGAAGTTAAAAGTAGAGGTTAAGCCGCATTCAATAATTGTCTGGGTGGTATCCCACCAATCGCCGAATGTGGTCGTTCATTATTGTATGTCCAAAGCCATTTTGTGGCGAGTGATTGTGCCTGTTCAATGGATTTAAATAAATGTAAATCAAGTCATTCATGTCTAGCGGTTCGATTAAAGCGTACAATATAGGCATTCTGTGTTGGCTTGCCAGGCGGAATATAAAGCAGGGTTATTTTTTGTTTTATCGTCCAGTCTTGAAATTGCTGACTGATATATTCTGGCCCATTGTCACACCGAATGGCACTTGGCTTTCCGCGCCATTCAATGATCTGTTCAAGCGAACGAATAACACGTGCGCTAGGCAAAGATAAATCAACGTTGGTACCCAGCCCTTCTCGTTTAAAATCATCTAGCACATTAAACGTACGAAAAGCACGGACATCAATCAAGGTGTCACTCATAAAATCCATTGACCAGACTTGATTGATGGCATCAGGTACACTCAATGCGTTTGGTTTGTCACGTTTAATTTTACGCTTGGGTTTGATACGTAAATTCAATTCTAACGCTTTGTATATACGATATACGCGTTTATGATTCCATCCATAACCTTTGATGTTGCGTAAGTATAAAAAGCAAAGACCGAAGCCCCAGCGCCGGTGTGTCATGCACAGGCGCAACAGCCAATCGGCTATCTCTGCATTCTCATCATTTAACTTGGCCTGGTATCGATAACAGGCTTCACTGATACTAAAAGCGTGACATACCACTCGAATACTAGCGCTATATTGTTTGCTGGCCTGCTGCGCCATCTCTTTACGACGAGATGGCTTCACCACTTTTTTTCAATAGCCTCACGTGCTATTTCAGCAATCAGTTTTTCCTTAGCAACCATTTTTTTGAGGCGGCGATTTTCATCTTCGAGCTCTTTCATGCGCTTCATCAGTGAAGCATCCATACCGCCAAACTTTGAGCGCCATTTATAAAACGTGGCGTCACTCATGGCGTGTTCTCGGCATAAGTCAGACACAGATACACCTTGCTCGTTTTGTTTTAATATCACCAGTATCTGGCTGTCTGTATATCTTGCTTTTTTCATAGAAAACGTCGATTTTAGTTTACGATAATTTTCTACTTTTGACTCCTGTTATTTTTCGGGGGGATTACAATTGTTCTTGTTTGTCTGCCGCTAATCACCGCAAATACCATCAATATCGTTTTATTCTAAAATATGAATATTTCCTCCTAGAGCTCCAGTACCTTAAATAAAATAATCTTCGCTTGCCTGTGAGACGATGCCGACGCCAATCATATACACTTTCGTATCAGTTGTGTTTTTATTTGCTTTTGATTTAGCGTTATTCTTTTGTCGCACTATACAATGTCAATGTGCCAAAAACGGTGTTAAATGATTTATGTGAGGATACATTGATAAAACCTGCTTCTTTAAATAATATAATGAGTTTTCCTGAAACATTATCTTGAGTATTCTCAAACCCATCGAGCATCTGAATTAAATAAAACGCGATTCTCATAAAAGAATTTGAAGGGCAACCCCAATCAGCGATATGAAGCTCACCCCCAGGCTTTAAAATTCTAAATATTTCTTTTGCTGTCCGTTGTTTTGCATCCCAATTTAAATGATGAAAAAACAGACTGGAAACAATAAGGTCAAATTTATGATTTTCATATGGTAACTGATCTGAAAATGCCTGGTCATATGTAATAGATATGCATTCTTTTTCAGTCTTTTTTATCGCTATAGAAAGAATAGATTCATCCCCATCTACAGCCGTAACAATAGATTCTGGTTGAGACTGTTTAATTAAAATAGCCAATGTTCCTGTGCCACAAGCTATATCTAAAACCTGTTGCCCTTCTCTTACTCTTGATTGTTCTATTAAAGCTTTCTTAAAGACTTTTTCTCGTGTTGTTGCGCCTACAATAAAGTCGTAAAATGGTGTTAGCCATTTAAATCTCAATGCGTGTACCATTTTGTTTCTACCAGTGTTATTCATAAGTGTATTTGTGTCTTAAAATAAATGACGTTAAAAATATTCATCACTTGAAGCATATATATTATTCTTTTCTTAGCTTGCAAACTTTGTATCATTTAAGATGTCACTTTCATTTAGCTCTCCGCGTGCATCAATAATTATATGCCGGGCACCATTAAATATTACCAATGCAATCAAACTACCAATCACTAGATCTGGCCAACGGGAATCCAGTAACCATACAAGTAGACCACCTAATATGACACCCATATTGGCAATGACATCATTTTTTGAAAAAATCCAGCTTGCACGCATATGGACGTCACCATCCTTATGTTTTTCGATGAGTCTTAAGCAATAAACATTAGCCATTAATGCAATTGCACCCACAGCCATCATTAAAATTGAAATGGGTTCACTACCAATAAAGACTCGACGTAATACATCTATAAGAATCATGAGACTAAGCGCACCCTGAAACCATCCGCTAAGTAATGCAGTCTTTGCCTTATGCTGTATGCTTTTTCCTATAGCATATAATCCAATACAATAGACAATTGCATCAGCGAGCATATCCATAGAATCAGCAATTAAGCCTGTTGATTGCGCATACCAACCGAGACTTATTTCAAATACAAACATAAATGCATTAATTGCCAACAGACTAATTAATACACCCTTTTGTTCTTTATTTGTTATTTCAATTTCGCAACCACAATCAGACATTTATACTTTACCTGTTTTTTTATTCCACAAAATCAATGCAATAACAATTAAACCTAACTGAACCAACAAGCCCTGTAAATTTGGATATATTCCTAGTAAATCGACACGTATAAAAGCTACCGGATTGGAGACAATCAAGCCTGCTTCTTGAAGTGCAGCAATGCCTTTACCTGCAAAAATAATAGCCAGCACAAACATTAAGCCGCCGGTCACTGCAAAAAACTGTCTCAGTGGTAAACGTACGCTATAGCGCATAATTAACCAGCCAAGCACAACTAAAACTGAAATAGCAGTAATAAAACCACTCAACCCCATAGTTTTACCCGCTTCGTCAGTTTGTGCCCACAAAGCCTGATAAAACAAAATAGTTTCAAAGGCTTCACGATATACGGCAATAAATGACAGCCCGGTTAATGTCCATAGAGTTCCGGAAGTTAATGCTTTGTGCATACTGTCATCGATAAACTTTTTCCATTTAGCCGCACTGGTTTTATCGTGCATCCAGAATCCTACATAAAGTAAAACTATTGTTGCGACAATAGCGGCGACACCTTCGGTAATCTCTCGAGACGCACCAGATATATTTACTATTGAAACAGAAGCCCACCAGGTAAATACACCCAGCACCAGTGCACTGATCCAGCCAAGATGAATGTAACGCAACCCATCTTTGCGTTTAGTGCGTACTAAAAATGCAGCAAGTGCTGCAACAATTAATAGCGCTTCTAAACCTTCACGTAATAAAATAAAGAAAGCACTGGCAAAAGCTGCACCACCAGATAAACTTTTACTGTTCAATAATTCATCGGCAATGTCTAACTTTTTATTAATTAATGCTATTTCACTTTCAATTACATCAACACTTTCACCCGCACGAATTTTATTACGCAGCCCTGTCATCGCTACCTCAATTTCAAGCCTTAGAGGCTTGTCGAATGCATTAATATTTTGTTCGACTAATTCGAACCCTTCAAGATAAGCTTCTACTGCGTATTGGTAGGCTTTTTTTCTATCATTATTTTTATAAGCAGTAATCACATCACCGAGACGCTGCTTTGCAAATGTAAGATTTGACTTATTATTATAAAACACTTCAGGATGATGACGCAGATAAGCCATAATTTCGGCGCCATTTTCACCGTAAAGCTCTTTCGCCTGTTCCGGTGTAGTAACGGTCAGTTTACTGATATTTAACAACGGGCTTTCTTTGGTATCTATATCAGTTGCCTGCACCGCTAAACCACCAACATAAAATGCAAGTGACCAACGATCTTCATCGCTTAACTGATAATATGCTTTCATTGAAGTATCTTTAACGCCCTGTGTAATGGTGCTATGCAAGCCGTATAAAGTACGTTGTTTGTAGCGTTCTATATCATGGAAGTTAATCGGTGGTGGCTCCATGCCAATTGAGGCAGGGCCATCACCTAAACCCTCTGCGCCATGACATGAAGCACATTGTTCAACATAAAGTTGTTTTGCTTTCTCAAGATCAGGCTGTTTTCGAGGTACTACAACTATTTCATAAGCACTCAGAATATTCTGATGCATCTGTGCTGTTAGCTGCCTGACCTGGTCAGCGGATTTTTTTTCCTGAACCCAAACAGCCAGGGTATTAGTTTGCTCAACTAGTTCAGACTTAACTTTATGTTCAGGTAAGTCAGCAAGTTGTTGTGATATTCCGGCAGCAAAATCCAGCATCTCCGCATATTCGGCTTCATTAACCACTATCCCCTCATCTACTGCACCGCTGTAATCCACTCCAACATAATCAATCAGTTGTAATAACTGTTGTGTATCAGCCAGTAACGGCTTAATTAGTAGCATTAATGCCATGAATAAATAAACTGAAGTTTTCATAGTTTTATCTCATTAAAGTAATATCAATTATCATTCGAGCAATAAAGTGCTCATTTATCGCTTAATGTCTAAAATGTCTGTACGAGCTATCAATAAGTACTCAAGCATTATTTCTTTCATTGGCTTTTAATCACTTTGTAAAGTAATGAAAACTTTCCGAGCATTCATTCTTTTTTAGAATATTCACGTAGATAAGCGATCAATATTTCAAGCTCGGTTTCGCTGGGTGCAACAATGTCATTTCCGTTTTGACTCATCCATTGCATTCGGGCGTTCATGCGCTCTACTGTTGCTAACCAGCCTTCTGCGCTATGCAGATTGGGATTGGGTAAAGTATGGCACTGAGTACAATACCGGTTAATAAGTTTAGCGCCATGAGATTGGGGTTCAGGTAATTGTGTAATATCGCCAATTTTAGGTTTACCTTTACCGCCCCACATCATGCCGCCACCACAACCACCACATCGGCCACAGCGTCCCATGCCACACATTCCTTGTGAAAAGGTTCTTTGTTTTTTAACAGAGGATGGTGCATTTTTTTGTGAAAAAGGATTGTCATCAGCATTGACTGTATTAGCAGATAACAGCAACAGTCCTGTATAAATAAACAAATATATGAATATTCGATTTACTATTTTCATGGCTTTACTCCATTAGTACTAACAAGAAACTCATTAAAATACACAGCGTACTCAACTCTCGTAAGTTTAGATCTCACATCATGTAACATGATGGATGACATACACCTAAAAATTGATAGGCAGCATGTCATGTTCATTCACCCCAACCCATGCCAGTCCCATCAGACTTAACCGTAGTTAAACCCAAAGCCTCCCAATTTTGCATACCTCCTCGATACCAGATCAGTTTGTGGACAGGGTAGCCGAGTTTGAGCAGCCCTTTTATGCTAGCAGGCGATTGGCCACACCATGGGCCATTGCAGAACATCACCAGCGTCCTGGCCGTGGAAAAGTCCCATGTTTCGTTCCTGTACCTGGCACGAAATTGTTTCTCCATTACCTCCCGTACTTTGATAGGTTTGGTCTTGCGGTTGCTAATCCTGTCAGCAGGGATATTCACACTCCCGGGGATGCTGCCCTTTTCAACTGAACCCGGTTTGCGAGAGTCGATCACCAGGATTGAGTTATCGCCATCGCTCATTTTCTTCAGGTAATGCAGCATTTCCAGCTCACCAATGGTTCTTACCCCGGGTGACAGTTCTATTGGTTGAATGCAGAACGGAGGACACTTGCGCGATGTCCTGGCGAATATCGGATTGATGCGATTGTTCAGATTTTGATTGCGCATGATGGTTACTTTCTGGCCATTATGCAAAACCTGAACCGAAGGTAGATCAGCAGTAATTTTTACGTCCAACGCTAATGACATGCCGGACAATAACAGACCGGTGATTAAGGCAATCACAGCAAATGATTTGTGAAGCGTCATTTTTCTTCTCCTGATTGCTCTAGCCTTTTTACCCTGATATCTCAGAAATTTATTTATCATTATTTAACCTTTCTCCTAGCAGGAGCCCGTGTGTACAAAGTATTTAATCAGATACCGGAATGGCATCAGTTATATCGACGGTATAGATCCAGCCCGCCAGAGGTTGACCTGTTCTCGCATTTTCACGAATCAGTGATATTGCCTCATCGGCACGTTCATCCTCGCAGATCAGTTCCAGTTTTACCTCGGTAATAATGCCTTCACCCAACTCCATTGAAAAACCTCGCTCTTTGTCATCCAGCGCCTGTAGAGAACCAGCAACATCAATCACAGACAGATTGCAAATTCCCTTGCAGTAGTTGGCATTTTTCAGTGCATGAAGCACATCGGCAATGCGGTTGCGATGAATAAAAGCTTTTATTTCTTTCATGATTAATCTCCTAAATAATAAATGCACTCTGCCGGTTTCGGCAGAGTGCATGATGGCTAGTTTTTTTCTGCTTTATTTCGCGTTTCCATCCACTCATATATCACCGGTAATAATATGAGTGTTAGTAAAGTAGAGGTAATCAGGCCGCCCACCACAACAGTCGCCAAAGGACGTTGAGTTTCGGCACCGACACCACTGGATAGCAACATCGGAATAAGACCGAGAATGGCCACACTGGCGGTCATCATCACTGGTCGAAGTCTGAGTTCCGCCCCCTTTCGCACCGCATCATGAACCGACATGCCTTTGTCCTGCAGTTCATTCAGAAAACTGATCAGTACAATGCCATTGAGCATGGCCACACCGAACACCGCAATAAAGCCAATGGCAGAGGGTACGGACAGGTACTGACCGGTAATGAACAAACCCACCAGTCCACCGATGGTGGCAAACGGTACATTGGCGATAATTAATGTGGCATATTTCACCGAGTTAAACGCGGTGTAGAGCAGCACAAAAATAAAGAAAATCGTCAACGGCACAATAAGTGCCAGCTTGTTAAGTGCACGTTGTTGATTTTCAAAAGCACCGCCCCATTCCAGCCAGTAACCCGGTGGCATATCAACCTGCTGTTTAATCAGCGCATTGGCATCGCTAACAAAGCTATCCACATCACGCCCGCGTACATCCATTTGAATAACCGCATAACGTTGCAACTGTTCACGACGAATAAATGAATAGCCTTCGGCCACCGAAATATCCGCCACTTGTTTCAGCGAAACGATGGAACCGCCACTAGTACGTAAAGGAATATTACGAATAGAATCAACCGACAGTTTGGCCGCGTCATCTAAACGCACGGTGATATCAAATCGCTTGATGCCGCGAATTAAGCTGGACACCGGATCATTGCCAATACCGTTGCGCACCACGGTAAGCACTTCATCTGCGTTCATGCCATAGCGTGCCAATGCTTCACGGTTAACCTGGATACGAATCTGCGGTTTACCCAGATTTGCTTCAAGTGAAAGATCCGCAACGCCGGGGACTTTTGAAATCGTCTCCTTGATTTTCTGGCTCAACTTATCCAGTTCAGTTAAGTCTTCACCATAGAGCTTGACCGCGAGGGTGGCACGTACACCGGAAATTAATTCTTCCACGCGCATTTGAATGGGCTGGGTAAAACTAATCACCGAAGTGGGTACTGTCTTTTCCAGTTTTTCACGCATTTCGATGGCCAGGTCTTCATAACTTCGATCATCTACCCACTCGTCATGGGGTTTAAGGTCGGTGAAAATTTCCATGTAATTCACATCCGCTGTTTCACCTTTTTCCGCTCTCCCGATCATCGCAATAGTGCTATTCACTTCGGGAAATTCATTTAACGCCTTTTCCACATCTTTGGAAATTTGAATAGAGGTTTCCAGTGAAGTTGAAGGAATCGACACAATGCGCCACATAATCGAGCCTTCCTGTAACTGGGGCATAAACTCTTTACCCAGTAAGGGGAATAACGCCAGACTCGCCATTAGTAAAACAATCGCAGAGGTCACCACTTTACGTTTATTGGCCAGCGACCAGGCCAGCGTAGGTAGATAACCTCGCTTGATCCAGCTAACCAGCCAGGTGTCCTTTTCTTCTTTCGGTTTGAGAATCATCGCCGCTAATACGGGAATAATAGTCAACGTCAGCAGCAGAGAACCTGCCATCGCAAAGCTGATATTAAAAGCCATCGGCTTGAATAACTTGCCCTCCAACCCCGTCAGGCTGAAGAGTGGTAGAAAGACCACAATGATAATTAAAATGGCAAAGGCAATTGGGTTAGCAACCTCTCGAGCGGCAGCCAATACTGCGGCGGTACGATCGACTGTTTCGCCTTTTTCTTTGCGTTCGGCCATAATGCGAAAAGCATTTTCGGTGAGCACCACCGCGCCATCCACCATCATGCCAATGCCTATAGCCAATCCTGCCAGTGACATCAGGTTAGCGCTGAGCCCCACCTCGGCCATCATAATAAAGGCAATTAACATCGCCAGAGGTAAAGCCGCAATCACCACCAGCGCCGAACGTATTTCACCCAGAAACAGAAACAGCACAATGGCCACCAGAATCGAACCCTCCACCAGCGCATAGACTGCGGTTTTAACCGCTTTTTCTACCAGATCGGTACGATCGTAAATGGGTTTTACTACTATGCCTTCAGGCAAGGCCGATTCAACCACAGCCATTTTTTCTTTGACATTATCAACCACATCCTTGGCATTTTCACCGATACGCGCCAGTGCCATACCCAACACCACTTCTTTGCCGTCACGGGTTACCGCACCAGAACGCAATGCTGGTTGTTGTGAAATTGTCGCTACCTGTCGTAAATAAACCGGTGTACCGTCTTCCACTTTAACCACGATATTGCCAATGTCAGTTTCATCTTTTACCAGGCCTAAACCCCGCACCAGATATTGTTCTGCTCCCTGATTAATATACTGGCCACCAACCTGACTATTATTGGTCTCAAGTAATTCAATCACTTCACGAAAACTCAACTCATATTTGATGAGTTTGAGTGGATCAATCACCACCTGAAACTGCAATTCCTGACCACCCCAGGACATCACATCATCAACTCCCGGTGCAGTGCGCAACATCAGTCGCACACTCCAGTCCTGTATGGTGCGCAAATCCATATCTGAAATTTCTGATTTCAGTTTTTCATCTGCACGCTCAATGGTGTACCAGAACACCTGACCCAGGCCGGAGGTATTCGGCCCCATTTCCGGCTTGCCGTAACCTTCTGGAATGCGGTCACCAATTTCCTGTAAACGCTCCATCACCAGACGTCGTGCAAAATAAATATCCAGGTTATCTTCGAAATAAACAGACACGTAAGACAGACCGAACAGGCTCACAGAACGAATTTCCTGCACCCCGGGCAAGCCGGCCATGCCAGATTCCACCGGGAAGGTGAGCAGTTGCTCTATATCTTCAGCGGCCAGTCCGTCAGCCTCGGTGTAAATATTCACCTGCACCGGTGTCACATCGGGAAAGGCATCAATGGGTATAGTGCTCACCGCACGCCAGCCAAGAAAAGCCACCACTAAAAAGATAATGATGACCAGAAATTTATAGCGCAGAGAAGCTTCAACCAGTTTATTTAACATTCCATCATCCCCTAGTCAGCATCGCCAATCTGTGATTTCAATAACAACGACTTCAGCATGAACATGCCTCTGGTCACGATCTCGTCACCTTTTTTCAGGCCATTTTTTATCTCTATCCAGTCACTACGGGTATCACCGGTTTCAACCAGTTGCGGGTATAGCTCATTACCTTCAAGCCTGAAAACCACCTGCTCGCCATGCAACAAGGTGACCGTCTCTCTGGGAACCGCAATCACCTCAGCTCCCGTCGAGGTTTGCAAGGCGACTTTTACAAATTGACCGGGACGCAATAAAGCAGAATCATTATTCACTTCAACTCGTACCGGCAGTGTGCGGGTGGTTTCATCTATACGACGATGAATTTGCACAACCTGAGCATTTATCCATTTATCACCAAACACATTAATGCGTGCAGCGGTGCCTGGTTGAATATCAATAACATCTTGCGGCATGATTTGTGCCTCCACCCAGAGTCGGGATTCATCACTAATCTCCATCAACAGTTGACCGGGTTCGACGACCTGGCCCAACACAAACTGATCGCTTATCACGGTTCCATTCTGTGAACTCAGCAGGTCAAAAGCTCCTGTGGCTTTTGAAGCGTCATCCTGTTTCAGTAGCGTGTTGATTTGCGATTCGGTCATTCCATAGGCCAGCACATTGGCATAAGCTTGTTGACGCTTTACTTGCGCTTTAATATAACGCTGCTCGGAGACCACCTTGCGCCCCAGTTTTTTTACCCGTCGCCATTCACGATCAGCAACCAGTAATTGCCCCTGAGCTTCTGCCATGTCTACGCTCGAAAGCGTTAACAATTTCTGCCCGATTTTTACGTCATCGCCCATGTGTGTTTGACGCTTGATAATTTGCGAACGGATGCGACTGGTAACCTGTGAACTGCGATAAACGTTAATCGTCACTTCGCCGGGCGCAATGATCTCAGCTGTCAGCCTCTGACTATCCACTGGCGTGGTAACAATTCCCATAGACTGTCGCTCTTTAGCCGTCATTTGTGGTATACCTTGTGCTTCTTCCTCGTTTTCTTCTTCAGCGTAAACGAGGCTGCTGCTCAATAAAAACAGGATTAAAATACGCTTAAAAAAAAGTGTCATAATGTGTTGCTCCAAAATTTAATTTTTAATTTTCAAGACCCAGCCAGGCATTTACCTGACCCGTGGCCAGCAACCAGTCAATCCAGGCTCGCCATAAATCCTGGCGTAGCTCAATGGCGCTGGTACGGGTATTCAAGGTCTGATTAAGCTGCATAAAATATTCGGCGGTGTTGACTTCTCTGGCCTGCCAGAGTTGCTGTATTAAGCTGAGTTGACTACTCAGGCTAGACTGGCCAGTCTGTAACCAGCCATTCCAGGTTTCATGGACTAGTTGATAACGACGCGCTGAAGAAAACAGTTCTGAGCGTACCTTGCGGGCTATATTCTGACTTTCACCTTCAGCCTGGATTAATTCGGCACTGGCAACATCAACTTCAGCACGAAAATTATTACGCACAAAAAGAGGGATGGATAAAGTGACACCAATCAGGCTTTCAGAATCTTCGCGCCCACCACGCAAACCAATGGTTGGATCAGGTCGTTGCTCTCGACTACGCAAATGAATTTTGGCTTTGGCTGCCGCAATCTTTGATAGCTGTTCTTGCAAGATGGGTAACTGATGCAATAATTCATCAATGTTTTCATCGGCCAGGTTTAGAGTTGGTAATGTATCGGGTAATCCCGGCCAGTCACTGCCATCACCATTCACAAGCGTAATCAGTAACTGCTTTGTTTCGATCAACCGACTGGCGGCACGGGTTCTCTGCATACGCGCTTCAGCCAGTGCCAATTGGGCAAGCGTTAACTCTGCCTGACCGAGATCCCCTGCCTGGCGTCGTTTTTCTGCCAGTTCGACAAATCCTTGTAGCAGCTCAATACGTTGTTGTGTCAGCGCATCCATATCACGATGCGTATGGTAATCCGCTAACGCCTGAAGAAGCTCACCCGCCAGTGCCTGCCGTGCAGCCTGCAATTTAGCGATAAAACTGTTTTTCTCATATTGGGCCGCCTGACTGCGTGCACCGCGCTTATCTGACCAGTCGATGGCCTGGGTTATACCCAGGCTGCTTGTCTGGATGTCTGTCTTTTCAACATCCAGCTCCACTTCCGGATTATAGAGTGGCTGGTCTGCGGCCTGTGTCATTGCAATGGCGGCATCCCGTTCTGCCCGTACGGCCTGAATGCTAGGATGACTACTCAGCACCTCATCAATCAGGGCTGAAAGCTGGGGTATGCCGTCTGGGTAATGGCTATTGGTTTTTGGTAACTTATTACCCGTATCTGACCATGCAGCCACCGGTAATAAACAACTCAATAATAATGCAGGTAAAACAAAAAACTTAAACATGAAACGAGTCCTTTTTATCAAAGGGATAACAACAGTCCACGATTAACGTGGCATGACTTGTATAAAAAGACTCAGACTTGTGGAGGTGCTGTAGGCGGTTTGCGCTGCAGAGAATGATAAAAAGAAGGACGGGGTATCACATCAAAGTGACTATTACTAATTTTGATAAATGGGGTGCGATAGCTAATATACAGAAGATGGGCCCAGCCAAAGCAAAATGTATCACATGCATTGCTTTCAGAACCGTCATTCGCAGAGGTGTTCGTTACCTGGCTTATATTCTGCCCCGAAACGTTAACCAGCAGAGCACACTCATCCATAGCCCAGGCCATATTGCTCAACAATATGGTTATGACTAATAATGGAATAATGATGCGATGATTAATCATGGCTTTAGTTAGGCTCCCCTGAATCAGAGTGCCGCAAGCACTCGGTTCAAACGCTCAGTGACATCCTGTGCCAATTCATGAACCGCTGGATTTTCGACCAGATCAAGCACTGCACCCGGGTCCATAAATTCGACATGCACGGCCCCGGCTTCATCCTGACGAACTACGACATTACAGGGCAACAACAGACCAATGGACGGCTCAGCGGTCAGCGCCTTGTGTGCCAGGGGCGGATTACAGGCACCCAGAATTCGGTAGGGTGGTATATCTTCGCCGAGTTTCTTTTTCAACGTCTCCTGCACGTTGATGTCGGTCAACACACCGAAACCTTCCGTTTTGAGGGCCTCGGTCACTACGTCGATCGCGCGCTCGAAGTCTAGGGGAACCGTCTTGCCAAAACCGTATTTTGTTGTCATGTGTATTGCCTCGTTGTTAAGGGTAGATTGAAAATTTGTGTTAATCTGCTGTCAACAGTTGCCTGAGCTGAGCCGCGTTATTTTCGTCAATTGGGATTACCCGGTGCTCGTCCACAATAAGCGTAGGACAATGCCTAACACTGAACCGCCAGACGAGTTCGGGATGATCCTCTACATCGAAACGCTCGTAACTGAGTCCGAGTACGTTCAACTCTTTTTTCACGTCGATAAAGTGGCAGGTTTTGCTGGTTAATAATAAAATTTTCATTAGAGAGTTCCTCATTAAAGAATTTCTCGCTCAGCGAATAACCGCTTCTACTGCGATTCACAATTCACCCCAGGACCAGGCGTTCTTGATGATATTTTTTTGTTTAGATAATCAGTTCGCGACATCACAAGTACCGCAGATAAAACAAATACAACCTTTCGAAGGTATTTTTCAAGGCAATCAGTTTTTTTGAGCGCCGAGGAAAAATATTCCAGAAAGGTGGCCTGTTATCATTCGCCATGTGCATCCACATGGCATCATTTTCCATATTCAGAATACAGGAGAGCTCATAACGGTAAGTACTCGTTGGCTGAACCGCGTTTAATGCCGCCTTCATGTTTTTGGCTGCCGCTTGTGATCGAAGCTGCGCCATATGCGCCTGGTGCGGGACCCATGGCGGCGGATTCTCATGGTTGGCGCAATCACCGGCGGCAAAGACATTGCTCAGCCCCTTGACCTGTCCGTATTTATCAACTTCGATCTGGCCGCCGACAGAAACGGCAAGGCAGGACTCTCGAACCAGTTTGGAACCGGTTATTCCCGGTGAATAAAGGATTAAATCCG
>Ga0316205_10001090_pt1 | contig 37817 bp, 33 predicted proteins | sample 3monthpyrite_MG_FD_204941 | JGI IMG/M metagenome (GOLD analysis project Ga0316205, IMG submission 204941) | Microbial mat bacterial communities from mineral coupon in-situ incubated in ocean water Damariscotta River, Maine, United States -... | ecosystem: Environmental > Aquatic > Marine >...
ACACTGGTATACTCACTATCCGTTACTCCGCCACAGATGCAACACTCGATACCGGTGGTTGGCTAGACCTTACCGGACAGGGACTTTCACCCTGCAAGGCACACCAAGCTTCGCTTGGCGCGCTAACATCTCAAATAATTCCTGAGACTCACCTTCCTCAGTACAACGTGGACCTACACAAATCAATAAATGACGCTTATATGCACCCATCTTTGGCTTTTCAAGAACTTCTTCTGTCAGTGTTTCAGACATTTTCATCTCCATTAATTGCTAAAATTTTTTATTATAGACTTAAAGTGTGCCAGGATTGGTCAAAGTATTTTGACGTAGCATTTTCAAATTGCCCATCTTTTCTTACCAATGATATATTAAAAACCGTTTGATCATGTTTATCGAAAAAATGGACCCCGCGCAAACGATCTGCACATTTTATAAAGCTGGCATTAACCACTCTAGACCAATCAATATGCATGTGAAAATAAACGTTTTCGACATTTATCCAGTCACCGCGCTTAGATAAATCTTTTGCGTGAAACATCATTTCACTCACTCCACCTGGGTCGCTTCGGATAACTGCTCGAAGTTTTCCCCAACGTTTAGCCATTTCAAGTATTTCTTGTAGTTTAGCTGAATCGATAGCTATACCAGAAAAATCACCGGCAGTATCTTCATCAGTGGCTTCACAAATGGCATCCAGAATATGTTTCGATGGCACGTTAAAATATTGGGCAGCTTTTTGTAGGTTTGGATTATCTTGATTACGGAAATATTCACGAGCAACCGCTTTCCATCCATCCAACCCCATGCTCAGTGAGCGGCCCCTTTTTTCACCATCTTTAACCTCTCCTGTTAAACTCTCATATTTATTGGCATAGCCGCGAGGTGTAATCATTAAGCCTTCTCTAAAGAAAGTACTGCTATTACCCACTAAGACTGTTGTTAACATACCAATTTTTTCATCTGACATTTCATCCAGGGTAGTCAATTGAATATCTTGTAGATCTCGATACGCAGACTTAACAATGGCAACAGGCGTCTTGGGATTTCGGTATTGCAATAATATGCGTTGAGCTTCAACAATTTGTTGTGTTCGTCGCCCGCTCTTAGGATTGTACAAGGCGACGACGAAGTCGCTTTTAGCAACTGCTTCCACGCGATTGGCAATAACAGGCCATGGCGTTAATAAATCTGACAAAGAAATGGAGCAAAAGTCATGCGTTAAAGGTGCACCTACCAAAGATGCGCAAGAAGAGAGTGCAGTACTACCGGGTACCACTTCAACTTTAATTTCATGATCTGGTGTCCACCCTTTTTGAAAAAGGACTTCATAAGTTGGGCCGGCCATTCCATACACCCCAATGTCGCCGGATGAAACCAAAGCAACGGTTTTACCTAGATTTGCGTGATCCCAAGCTTCAAGGCAACGATCAATTTCTTCAGTCATACCTTTTTTGACAACTTCTTTACCGATGAGCAAATCTTTAACTAATTTAATATAGGTAGAATAGCCAATAACCACGTCAGATTCTGCAATCGCATCGCGTGCTCGATAACTCATTTGTTCCTTACTGCCTGGGCCAAAGCCAACCAGTAGAATTTTACCTTTACCCATTATTAATCCTCACTATCGAAACGGTGGCATTTTTACTATCTTCGCCACAAAATTTAAATTTTTCTAAGACTATATTTGTCATATCTGTATTTGCGGCAAGTAAAGCTGCTGCTTCAGAAACTGCAGGTGTGCCCATGTATTTGAGTACTATTTCTGATGGATTAGGAACCTTGACCTTGGCGAGTTGCTTGGCTGTATAAAAATGTACTAACCAGCCATTTTTTTCAACCAGTGCTAACAACGCTGTCTCATCATTTTTTTTGTCGATAGTCGCTAGCGAAATCACATTGCCAATCGACACATTCGCTTCAAGTAACGCTTGCTGAATTGCCTGTTCCAATGTTTCCAAAGAAGTGTCTCGATCACAGCCCACGCCTAATACGATATTCATTATGTTTGTCCAACCGGGGGACGATAGACAACTAAGCGTTCCTTTAGATCTTCCCAAATATTTTTATCTATCTCAGACTCTGTCACCCATAAAACAGATTTATGCTTTTGCAGATTAACATCATCAAAACTTGGCAAGATCTCAATGTTTTTAGGTAAAGGTGTTGGACGAGTCCACCAGTTTTTGCTTCCAGCCTCTTGTACAAATGCAATGATTTCTTCGTTAACAACATCAGCTGACACTCGTGTAATATTTATCTTAGGCGCTTCAACTTTCCAGCCCAATTCACGACCTAAGATATCAACAGGTATGGTTTTGCCCACATCTGAAGCTGTCGTTACCACGGGAGTTGCCTTTATTAGTGTTGCAATTTTCTCAGCGTAAGCATTCGCGCCTCCCATATGACCTGATAGAACAGGAATAACAAATTGCGCTGCATCATCGACGACTAGAACACCGGGGTCTTCATCTTTTGATTTTATATGCGGAGCAATTAATCGAACTACAGCACCGAGTGAAACAAAAAACACAATCTGATCATACTTTTTAAAAAGACTCCCGATTTGAGCTCTAAGTGCACCACTGTATACCGTGGCTTCATTTGGGACCACATCAGCTATTTCAGAAAATTTTTCTGAAACAATAACATGTGCCTCTGGCATTCTTGGCGCCAAAGCTTTTAACTGGTTAGCGCCATGTTTGGTAATGGCAATCAAAGCAATTCTTACATTTCCATTATTCATTGATAGTCGATTCCTAGTATTTAATATTGATGTTTTAAGAGAATTTATTGAGATGCTTTTTGTCGGCAACCACGAATGATTTCGCCGCGTTTACGATGTGGGTTTTTCACCAGCATCAAAGATAAATAATTCACTTTTTGATTCCGTAAAGAGGCAATGTCTCGAAAAATTCGCTCTTCTTTGCTTCCCGCTTTTTCGATAAAACTACTGTGTTGTAACAGACCTTTGTCCTCAAGAAAATCGATAATATCATTGAGCAGTGGCTTAACCTTCATAAGAACCAAAGTATCAAAATCTGTCAATAATCGCTCTAACATGGGAATGCCATAGCCTGCCGGCACGATAGCCATTGTGTCATCAACATCTGTCAACGGCATTGCTAGTCGAGCTGCCGCCGCGTGAAACGAAGGAACACCCGCGATAGTTTTTATTACTACATTTTCATTTATAGAAGCAATCGTACGTGAAAGATGCTGAAAAGTTGAATAAGTCGAGGCATCACCTTCAACCAAAAACACTACATCTCTGCCCTCGCTTAAATATTGCAGAACAGTTTGGGCGGCACGTAACCAGTATTTTGCCAATTTTTCCGCATCATGGGTCATGGGGAAAATTAATGAGGTATGTTCAGTGGGTAGAGATAAACCTGCTTGCAAGACAATATTTAATGCATAGCTTTCACTTTTTTTATTTCGAATGGGAAATGTCCATACCGCGTCATGATGCAGTAATTCCCAGGCACGGCGAGTTATCAATCCAGGGTCACCAGGTCCGAGTGACACGCCATAAAGTTTACCAAATGTATCTTTATTCATAAGTTACTATACTTTTTGAGTAGCGCTTACAACCCATACTGGATTTTCTGCGGCTAGGCGATTCATGTGTAAAATCGGCTGACTACGCGATATCTGAAATTGAGATACGTACCAGTCTGCATCTAATTCTTTCAATACATTTAAGGAAACGGATAAGTTTTCAAAAGTCACAAAATTCATCACCAGCCAACCATATTTATTTAACTGCGAAAGACAGCGTTTAATCAATTCTTCAAGCTCTCCGCCTGAACCTCCGATAAAGACCGCATCCGGATTAGGCCATTGATCTATATTCTGTGGCGCTTTACCATGCACTAATGAATAGTTACTTATTCCCATTTTTTGCCTATTTCGCTCTATAATATCCAGATCAGCTTTATTTTTTTCAATAGCATAGACATGTCCTTGTGGACATAACCGAGCGGATTCCAGACCAATTGAACCGGAACCTGCGCCGATGTCCCACACCACACTATCGGATCGCAATTTCATATTTGCGAGGGACACGGCTCGCACTTCGCGTTTAGTAATGAGCCCTTTATTTGGCTTACGCTGAAAATATTCACAGTCGTTTATGCCAAAAATAATGTCAGGTTTACGTTCTGTTGATCGACGTAACAACACTACATTAGGTGAAGAAAATGTCATCTTGGCTGCATCTGAGATATCAAGTTCTTTGTAAACCTTTTCATCATCACAATGAATGTTTTCTACAACAGATACCTTAAAATTTTTCGCTTGATTTTCAGAAGTCATCATTCTCGCAATACGATCCGGACTATTCTCAGAGCTAGTAAACACTGCCAGTGAATCATGTTGTTTTATCTTCTGAAGCAAATCATATAAGCCATGATCAGGTTTTGAATAAACTTCCCACTCTCCAGTATCTCTAGTATGAACAGAACATATTTTTGTCTCCTGCCAGGATATCCCTAGCCGTGCACAAGCAAGCTGTATGGTAGAAACATTAGGCAATACTTCGAAATAATGGCTACCCAGTTTATTCATCAAATATTTAGCGATGCCATGACAAAGAGGATCACCAGTTGCGAGTACAACTGTTTCAAACTCCTCTTTTTGTGCTTCTTGAATCCACCGAGGTATTTGTGTCAGCTTACCAGTGAGGTCCTGTTGATTGCTTCCAGCTTTGAACTGATCTTTAAATAGTTCTAGAGTACGAGTACCTCCAACAATTAAATCAGCCTCTTGAATATGCGCTATAGCCTTGGCCCCAAGACCATCAATACCACTATCCAAAACACCAATAATGCGACATTGATTAATCATGATTTTTTCCATATCCAATATCAGCGAGTTTATTTCCATCAAAATCACAAATCAGTATTTGCAAAGTAAACATATTTGGATACCGGGCAGACAAGGTTTTAATAACGCGTTCTCCTAATTGTTGATAAAACTCAGCAATCAAATTCAGATCTTCCATTCGTTCACTAGCAAATCGAGCTGTTTCTGCTGCAGCGATTTCTTTACAAACTTCGGCTGGTGCACCGGCAGCAGCAGCTAGTTCAGCCAATAAATCAGTATTAACGGCGTTACGACCTGCATGAGTTACCGTTTCACCTTGGGCCATTTTGGTAAGCTTGCCCACCATGCCACCAATAACGACATGTTCTATACCTTCTTTTACCGCAGTATCTAGCGCGTATTTTAAAAAATCACCCATTTGAACAAAACACGCTTGTTCAAGATTCGACAACTCGCGTATAACAAATTTTTCGGTTCGACCGCCAGTGGTTAAAACAACGGTGTCTTGTCCCTGATTGGCCGCGACTTCTATTCCTTGTATAACACTCGCACGGAAAGCTGCAGTGGAATAAGGGTGAACGATACCTGTTGTACCTAGTATCGAAATGCCACCAATAATACCGAGCCTGTCGTTTAGTGTTTTCTTCGACATTAACTCACCATTAGGGACGGAAATGACAACTTCAATACTTCTATTTTTTAATATTTCAAACCCAACAGCTTGGACATTTTGCTTAATATTTTGTCGGGGTACTGGATTAATCGCAGGCCCACCAACTTCCAAACCAAGACCACGCATAGTAATGGTGCCTACACCGTCGCCACCTTTTAATATAATCTTGTTTTTCCCATCATCTATTATTCGAACATCGGCTGTAAGATGAGCACCATTAGTACAGTCAGGATCATCACCAGCATCTTTAATTACAACCGCGTGCGCTGTATCGCTGGTACATTCTGGTTCATCAACTTTAAACCTGACTAACTGCCCATTGGGGAGATCGCAATCGACGTATTCAGGCATGCTGCCGTTGACTAACCCAAGCACCGCTGCTCTCGCAGCTGCAGCAGAACAAGCTCCAGTGGTGAAACCCTTACGTGTACCTTTAACCTTACGCTTTCGCTCCATCGAATCGTTCCAGTGGGATTAGGGTACTGCTTGTTGTTTAGCTTCCGCTAATGCAAGAAGTGCGTGTATCGCAGCAACAACCAATGTTGATCCACCTTTCCGACCTTGAGTAATTATCCACGGAATATCATTTAATTGACTAACTTCCTCTTTTGACTCTGCTGCAGAGACAAAACCCACTGGCATTCCAACAATCAAAGCTGGTTTTACATTTTCTTCACAAATAAAACGAACAACTTCCAATAGCGCCGTAGGGGCATTTCCTACCGCAACAATACTGCCTTCCAGTAAGTTATTTTCATGTGCTTTACACATAGCCTGTACAGCACGCGTTGTATTTTTTTCTTTTGCTTTAGTAATTACATCTTCATCTGAAATAAATTGGTAGGTTTTAACCCCAAAGTGGGCCAATCGTGGTTTAGACAGACCGACACAAATCATTTCTACATCGGCAATAATCTGAGCACCATTTTCAATCGCCTCTAATCCTGCCTCAACTGCATTTGAGTGAAACTTCGCTAGACCGTTGAATTCGAAATCCGCAGTCGCATGAATCATTCGACGTACAATATTCCACTCTGAATCGGTGTACTGGTATTCAGAAACTTCAGCATCAACAATGGCAAAGGAATCATGTTCGATTTTCTGTCCAGCTTTTGTTAGCTGCTCAGTAATCACATTACTCATGCTAATGAGATCTCTTCATGGTGATGATGGCCATGACCATTCACTTCGGCAAATTTACGAAATTTACAACCATCGCATTCCATCATAATTTGCTTGTTAGAATTATTTCCAACAATATCACCCATGGCTTCACGCACGCGTTGAGAAAGTAATTCAAAGATTTCATTTTCGAAACCAAAATACGAACCCAAACCGAAGGGAATTTGTGGGTATTGTGATTTTAATCGTTTAACTTGACGTTCAATCCGTTCTATCAACGTTCCAGTGAACAAGTAATAAGGGAGTACAACAATTTGACTCATGCCAAGTTTATATTGACGCTGCACGACAGATTCAAGTCGTGGATGAGTAATACCCGTAAAGGCGATATCGATATTGTGGTGATCTGTTTCTTCAAACAGCCAACGAGCCATCTTAGCAACCTCACCATTGGCAATTCGATCTGAAGATCCTCGACCTAACAAGATAACACCTGTTGTTCGAGGATCCGGCACATCAAGGTCTTTAAGTGTCTCACGCAATCCACGTTTCAAAATATTGAGTATTGGTTCGCAGGCACTTAAATGAGGTGCGTAGATAAACTTAACTTTTGGGTGACGTTGCCTTGCATCAGCCACATGTGTAGGTATTTCCATTTTCACATGGCCTGCTGCATTAAGAATAAGTGGCACAACAATAACACGTGAAGAATCAATAGCCGCATTATCCAGACCCTGATCGAGCATGACTTCTGAAAACTCAATAAAACAAACTTCTATCACCCACTGTGGATTTCGTTTTCGCCACTCATTCGCAAACTTTTCAATTTCGATGTTGCCATTTTTATTCCGTGAGCCATGACCCACCAATAGTACTTTATCAGTCATTTAATACACTTCTCTTTGTAGAAAGAATTTACTCATTTTTTATTAGACTACCTCTTTCACACCTCGTCGAAAACGATGAGTGAAACTTGAATCGTACAACTTTGATTTCGCCAACGTATCCCACTGACGTGCACCGATAGTTGGACTTACGATAATCATTGCCTGGCTAGTAATTTTCTCCGCCTTACACTTATCTCGAATATCTTTCAAAGTACTACGGACAATAATTTCTTCTCCAGGCCAACTAGCCTTGTGTACAACAAGGATCGCAGAATCCTCCGACCAACCCGCCCTCTTCAGTTCACTTTGCACCTTCTTTAACAAAGTAATTGAAAGAAAAATACAAAGTGTTGAATGATGACTGGCAAGTTCTCGTAATGATTCGCCTTTTGGCATAGGTGTTCGCCCTTCTACTCGGGTGAAGATAACGGTTTGAGTCACTTCCGGTAGAGTCAAGCTCTCAATACCTACGGCAGCAGACGCCATGGCGGAAGAAACACCAGGAACAACTCCAACATCAACGTTAGCTTTATCGAGTGGCTGCACCATTTCAATTAATGCGCCATACAAACCCGGGTCTCCGGTTTGTAGACGAACCACTATTTCATGTTTTTCTGCTTGGTCAATTAACCAATCCGTAATTTCTTCAAGAGTCATTCCTTTAGAATCTTTAATTTCACAGTTTCTCGGCGCCCAGCGAGTCACTGCTTCTGAAACCAGCGAACCAGCAAATAGTATTGCACCAGCTCTTGCGATGAGATCATGACCTTTAATCGTTATAAGATCAGGATCACCTGGACCCGCGCCTACAAACCATACTTTTGACATTTCTATATCACCAAAACACATTAACTTATCGCGACGGAAAACTATAACCCATATAATTTTCTGACTACTTAACCAACTTCAACCCATTTATCGAAAAACAGGTCGAGATAATTTTTTTATCCTGGTGTATTTTAAGAAAACGTAACATCGCAAAAGTTAGTGTTGGTTCAATCGCAACAATTACCAAATAAGAAGATGCAAATGCAGCCCATGCAGAAAACGGAGTTGTCAGTTCAGAATATGTTAGCCAAAAGCCAACCATGAAAGTAACACCGGTATAATACATAGCATCGATTTTTAGAATTTTTTGCCAACTAACATCTGTACCCATGGCTCGTATTTTTCGTCCTAATGTAAAATGCACTGCGATTAAAGGCACTATCAGACTTAGGCTATTTACCGCCAGATGTGAAATATCCATTGGATTAAACATCAAACCCTGAAATAGTAGGCCTACAGAAAAACCAAACATTGCCGGTATGAACCCTAATGTCAGGTAAATAAATATTGCACCCACAAAATGCAATTCCGATGGACCAACTGGCATATGGAAACTCTGCATAAAAAACGTGAAAAATAAAGCCGAGAGAACTGCTCGAAAAATATCTTCGGGTTGTTTGATAAAGTCTTTGGCATAAGCTAATAAAATACCACTGGCTGCCACATTGGCTACAACAATTTTTGCTTGTACAAGCATTCCTGGCTCTATATGCATGTCACTCTCTCCTTATTGGACGTAGAAGGTTGGCTAATCTGTTGAGAAGAAAATAAACTTCCCCCTACATACGGATTAGATGGTAAATATAAATGTAAATATGAGGCGAATATGTTATCGGAACGGTAAATGGATTCCGGTCGACTACGTTTTCGTGTTGGTGCTGACATTGTTTTTGGTTCCAATGCAGAATTCATTTTTGAATGATGATAAGTATGGCCGCGCAATTCACCCTCAGGTAATTTCACGCTATGCAATCCTAGATTGGCGAGTTTATCTTGCATCTCAGCATTGCCGGGCAATAATCCCAGCATCTCTGCCTTATTACCTTCTTTGTCTGTCAGCGTATCTAATAAGTACAACATTCCGCCACACTCAGCGACAATTGTTTTATTTTGTTCAGCATGTTTTTTAATTGAAGTTTTCATGCTTACGTTGTTAGCAAGCTCTTGAAGAAATAATTCGGGATAACCGCCGGGTAAATAAAGGCTGTCAGCTTCTGGCATTTCACAATCAGTTAGCGGAGAAAAAAAACTCAGTTCTGCACCCATTTCTTCCAGCAACTCAATATTTGCCTTATAAACAAAACAAAATGCATGGTCTTTTGCCACCGCAATACGCTGACCGGATAAAAACATTAAGTTCCTACCTGATGCATTATTTTGAACTGAATTAAAATTAACTGCAGCTGGTAACTGCTCAAGTTTGTCATTAGCGATTAAAGTGGCAGCTTTTTCCAAACGTTCGTTCAAATCCGAAACTTCATCGGCCTGATGCAAACCAAGATGTCGACTGGGTAAAGTTATATTTTCGTCACGGGGCATCATCGAAAGCAAACTCATGCCCTCCGGTAGGCTCTCGGTTATCATATCTTTATGATTCTCGCTCGCAACACGATTAGCAATTACACCTGCGAAAGGTAAATCTTTATCGTATTGGGCGAGGCCGTAAGCGATTGCTCCAAAGGTTTGTGCCATGGCTGTAGCGTCAATTACCACTAGAACAGGTATATTAAATAATTTAGCTAGATCTGCACTTGAAGTGGTGCCATCAAATAATCCCATGACACCTTCAATGAGAATAATATCTGCTTCACCAGCAGCGTTATATAACAACTCTCGACAATGTTGCTCACCGCCCATCCATAGGTCTAATTGATAAACTGGCGTACCAGAGGCTTGCTGTAATATCGTGGGGTCAAGAAAATCCGGACCGGTTTTAAAGACTATTACCTTGCGCCCCTTGTTACGATGATATCGTGCAATGGCAGCAGTAATGGTTGTTTTACCTTGACCAGAAGAGGGTGCGCTGATCAAAACTGCCGAGCATTGATTAATATTCAAAGCTTCATACTCTTTTTAGGTATGCGTATGCTGGATGGATTTTTTATGGGAGTTTTTAGCTTTCGCTTGAATAATAACAGCACAGCTAATAAGCGCATAAACCAGTAAATAGACTGGTTTTGCTTAAAATAATATATGATGTTTTCCACTACACTCATCCCCGAGGCTTTGGTAAAAAAAGGGGGAGGAGATGGGAAGTTAATAGGCTATCTAACCACCCGACAACCGCCCGCCGCGATTTCGAATCAAACGTTTCAGGCCGGTCTCCGGGCTTACGAGCAGGATTATTACTAATCCATCAGTTTTGCCTTCCCATGAAATTTTCACAGTGGCGCTAATAAACTGATATAACTCGCTTACCGTTGCGGGGGCAGCGCCGGAATCATTAATAAACAACTCACCGGTCTTCCCGTTTAATCCTTAAAAATAAAATTCCTAAGGACACCTGAACGTATTTTGGAGAAGTCTACTGCTTTCAGGGAGTAGCGTCAAATAAAATATTTTACTGTGTGATGCATGGACTAACTGACTAATTTGTAAATCGTAACTAACACAAGGACGAAGCTTGAAACCATTGAAATCAAATATACAGACTATAATTATCAGTAACGTTCATTGTTCCTATCTAATTCAGTGATCAAATTATTCACGTAAATTCAAACTAGGATTACCCATATCTGGAATACTGACAGCTATATCAGAACATAAAAATTATACGAAAATCGGCAACTTGATTAATTAAAAACTCTTTATCATATATATAGAAAATACGTTAACATTCTCCAAAGATACTACCAAGCAAAGAACTTTATCTCATGAATCGAAGACTGCGTCTCATAACACTACTTCACCAAGGCCTTACGACAGTACGACCTTTTGGAAAAGGTATCGAGGCAACTAAACGTGTATTAGAACATTTGGGATATATTCAAATAGACACACTTTCTGTTATTGAAAGAGCACATCATCATACACTCTGGACTCGTATTCCAGATTATCAGCCAGGTCATCTCCAGCAATTAGTGCGCGAAGGTAATGCTTTCGAATATTGGTTTCATGCTGCTTCCTATTTACCAATGCGCGACTATCGTTTTGTTTTGCCACTGATGTCAGCAGTAAAACGCGGAGAGCTACCTCATTATGCCAATGTAGAGGAAAAATATACGGATCATGTTATTGGTCGGATTCGTACAGAGGGACCGCTGAAAGCGAGAGATTTTGAATCAGCAACTAAAGGCAATCTAACATGGTGGAATAGTAAACCCACTAAACGTGCGTTAGAAAAATGCTTTATGCAAGGTGATCTAATGATTGCAGATCGTGACGGTATGGAGAAAATCTACGACCTAACGGAAAGAGTCTTACCTGACAATATAAACACTTATGAACCATCATTAATAGAATTATCTGAGTATCTAATTGATTTATTTGTGCGAGCCTATGGTTTTACTACACTGAAACAACTAACACATCTCAGGCCAGGAAAATCTTTAAGGGTAGCGCTCAATACAGTTCTACAAGATAAAATTGAACAGGGCTCTTTGATGCAACTTCCACTTGACGGTTTTCCCTCGATATACACAACTCAGCAAATTATTGAAACAAAAATAAATCGACCGACGACAAATGTGCGCCTTTTATCCCCTTTTGACAATGCCATCATTCATCGAGATAGAGTGCAACAGTTATTTGAGTTTAACTATAGACTGGAATGTTACACACCAAAAGCGAAACGTCAATTTGGTTATTTTTGCTTACCCATTCTTTACAAAGATAAATTAATAGGCAGGGTTGATTGTAAGGCGCATCGCAAGACGGGTGAATTTGAATTGATACATTTACATATAGAGTTTAAAGAAATTGATCTAACCCAATTTATATCACATTTTACTAAGGTAGTTCATCGCTTCGCTAAATTCAATAATTGCCAATCCATACGTGTATCTAACGTGAAACCAAAAAAGCTGACAAGTTATTTTAGACAAGCAATAAATACGCAATGACAAGATCTTGGCTGCTGTTATGAGCAACCGCCTATTTAATTCATGACATATCTTATTGATACTCACTGATGTTGACGTTTATAATTAGATAAAAACAAAATAGCAGCGACTATTATTTCACCAATGCCAACTAACGAATTCATATTAAAGACGAAACTACAGTTTCCTTACACCCTTGAGGAGGCTATTCCCCGTACTCGCTTGTGGAACACACTGGGAGATTCAAGTTCGATCAAACCACTGTCTGTTATTTCTGCACCTGCAGGTTTTGGCAAAACCACATTAATGACCTCTTGGCTTAAACAGATCGATCTACCCATCGCTTGGTTTTCCCTGGATGAAGGCGATAATGAGCCCGGCTATTTCTTACGTCATTTTGTGGCCGCATTACAGAGTGTTGATAAAGATATTGCTTGGGAAACTAGCGAGCGAATAAGTAACACTCTTCCCCCTAAGATCGATGTACTTCTCCCGGAAATATTACACGCCATCGAGATCTCGACGATTAAATTTGTGCTGGTTTTGGATGATTTTCATTTAATTAAGAACCCTAACATTCACACATTTGTTCAAGGTTTAGTAACACACACACCCGAGAATTTTAAACTGGGCATTACTAGTCGAGAAAGTATTCCCTTTGCCCTATCACGGCAACGACTCCGTGGTTTAATGCAAGAAATTACTGATACCGATTTACGTTTTTCCCAAGACGAAGCAAAAATTTTTCTCAATCGGATTATGAATATCGAAGTAGATGAAAAAACACTTAATTTACTGAATGAACGCACCGAAGGCTGGATTGCAGGCATTCAGCTGGCTGCTTTATCCATGCAAGGGGATAAGAATTATTTTGAATTTGTTGAGTCATTCAAAGGCGATGATCATTTAGTAATGAACTATATGGTTGAAGAGGTTTTATCGCAACAATCCGATGAACTAAAACACTTTCTACTATCAACTGCCGTTTTGTCTCGGTTAAACGCAGCACTATGTAATCAAGTTGCAGAAATTACGAATAGTCAGGCGATCTTGACCCAGCTGGATAAGGCCAATATGTTTTTAGTTGCCTTGGACAATACTCGAACCTGGTTTCGCTATCATCATCTCTTTGGTGATTTACTACTTGCCCAGATTAAAAACACACAGCCTGAAAAAATTGTTCAGTTGCATCAACGCGCCAGCGATTGGTATTTATCTGAGAAGATGTATGAAGATGCAGCAAATCATGCATTTAAAGTCGATGATTTTCAGCGTGCGCTTATAATCTTAGGTGCATGTGGTCGTAAGCTTTTTGCCGATGGACAACTCGCCATATTGTTTCGCTGGTACGAAAAACTACCCGATTCACTTGTCGAGGTTCATCCCTTCGCTTTTATGCTAAAAGCCATGGTTTATCTAATCGGGGCTGGCAAACCAGTATTAGCAATGCTGGAAAAAATTGATGCGTTAATCAAGCAGTGCAAAATTGATAAAACGATAAGCGAGGCAGATATAAAAGAAATTACCGGCCTTTCCATGACCTTACGCAGTTACATGTATTTAAATGGGGAAAACCATGAAAAAGCATTAGCACTTACGCAACGTGCAATGGAATATTATGACAAAGATGACGCAAAACTTTTTTCCTACGCTTATGTGAACATTGCGGCGGCAAACATGGGTTTGGGACATATTGACACCGCAGAGGCGTTTGATAAGTCCTACTCTCACAGTATAAAGCATAAAATATCCATTTCCCTGGCTCATGCAGTCGCCGGCAAAATAAATTACTATTTTATGCTGGGTGAGTTGAATACCGCTCAAAAAATTACCGAACATTGGATTCCGAAAGCACAAACGATTTGTCGTCATGAGCCTCGGTTTAGTTTTGCTTATTATGCAAATGCAGCGTTATCTTGGGAAAAAAATTTAGTTACGAGTAGCACTGAACAATTAACACAGGGATTTCAGTTTGCAGAACTCGATGCAGCAGCGACAAATTTAGCATTTGGCTTAGCAATTTATGGTTACCAACTCGCAAAACTGGGTGATAAAGAAAACGAAAAAATTATTCATCAACGTTTTCAAAACTTGGATGATTGCCCTCCCCTAGTTCCTTTACTTAATCCGCTAGAAGCCTATCGCGCAAAATGGTTATTAGCAAGAGGCGATATTGATGAAGTATCACTTTGGATTGAGAAAAAGGACTTTGACAATATGAAAGATTATTCTCCTTATCAAGAAATGAACTACTTAATTTATGCACGATATTTATCCATAATGGGAAATCATCAAAAAGCCATTCGATATACCGCAAATATTATCGCTCACACGGAAAAAGGCAATCGATTACGTGCTGCATTAGAGGCACGAGTTATTCAGCTTTTAGCTCGAAAAATGATGGGAGATACCTCGGCAGCATTGGAAGGTTTACAACTGATTTTGGAAAAAACCAGCGATCAACCTTTTTACCGATTATTCTTAGATGAAGGCCCATTAATGGCTGGCTTATTAAAGAAGCTGACAAAAAAGGAACAATGTAAATCAAGAATCCACACTTTATTACCCTTGTTTCAAAATGGCGCGTCAAATGAAACAACACAGCAATCTCTCTCAAATAATCAAGTCTCGAATAACAAACTTCATCATTTGCAAGGATTAAAAGAACCATTCACAAAAAAAGAAAATATTATCCTGGAATTATTAGTCGCTGGCCTAACAAATGACGAAATCGCTGAAAAGACATTTGTATCACGTAACACCGTTAAAACCCATGTGCGTAATATTTACCAAAAGCTAGATGTAAAAAATCGTAATCACGCAATTATTAAAGTGAAAGATTTAAATCTTGTTTGACACCATAAATCAATCATAAAACTCCATTATTACTGAACATTAATTGATATTACTTTTACGCTTTCAGAATAAACGAATTTTGCCATATCAAATTTTGGTGGCCCAAAACGCGCAGGCGCATCATTAGAAAAACCATAATCCTCCTTAGGAATGCCCATAAAATTGGTATCTAGTTCTGAATTACTATTTTCATCATGAAAAAATCGAATGGCATAAGTACCGTAAGGTAAAGCATCTAATTCCCAGTGAGATGTTTTATTTTCAAGCTTAAGTGTCTCATTTCGATAAGGCGTAGTCTTAAATTTATATTCTGCCTCGTTGCGACTCAAAGCAATCATGACTTTTCCTTGACTACTTTCAAAGCCTGTTAATTTTACCAACAAATTACCACTTTCATCGCCTAAGCTTGGCAAACTTGTTGTGGCTATACCAATGCCGAATATTATTGAACTCAATATTTTCATGCTAAACTCCTTGTTTTTTATTTGACGTATGTTGTTTGATAAATTTCGACATCATCTGCGTGGCGTTTTTTCTGTTTTCGCTTAAACTGATAATATGGCCAGCATTATCTATAATGTGTACATTTTTCCCAGAACGAATAAATTCTTTAGTCTGATAATGATCGTTTTCACCGACAACAATAAAAACAGGAATATGTTCTGGTATATTCAAGCTTTCAGTATGGGTTAGTTGATATACGTCATTTAACATTCCCAGTTTTCGCACATTATCTGGGCCAGTCGTTTTCAATAAATTGATCAACTGAGATATAAATTCAGTATCAAAATCAGCAGATAGAATTTCTCGAATATATAATTCGTCAAAATAGCTCGTACCACTCAAGTTTTGTCGTTGAGGAGTTTTGAGATAATGAAAATCAAATAATTCTTTAAACCACACCTCTTGGGAAATAAAGAAGAGTTGGTCTATTTGATGTTGTTTCGAATTCATTCCATTTATGAACGAACCTGAATGTATGGGGCTCTCCAGAACAATCGCTTTACAACGTTCTGGGTATTGATTGGCAAATTCATTTACAATAAAACAACCACTGGAAATACCATAGACGAAAGCTTTGTCAATCCAAAGATAATCTATGAGTGTCGCTAACAATTCAGCCTGCTCAGAAAAACTTGCTCCTGAATCTATTGCCGTTCGTAAATATCCAGGCCTAGACCAAGTGATAACTCGATGATCTTTTTCATAAGGTGCTGATAACAATTCCGCCTGATCATATCCACCAGGGCTAGCATGACATACCACTAAAGCTTCGCCTTCTCCTTTTACTGAATATTCCACCTCACCTTGTGGGAGTTTGGCAATTTTGCTTCTCTCGTCCAGTTCATTAATGGAACTTTCACACCAACCTTTCCAGACTCTGTTTGAGATCACTTTTTGTGTCATGAGATATGCCCTCTAAAATCGACCAAACATCAAACTAACATTAACAGCTAAACCAATAGACTCATTGGTTATAATTGCTTTTTTGATGATCTAATTATGAGATATGAACTGTGAAAAAAATTCATGCTTGAGGATGAGTTGAGAGGGTGATATTTTAAAATAAAGATCGTATGGTATATTTAAATCATAATAAATATTAGTAAGACAAATCGAACAGAAGAGACTTTATTGTACAGCTAAGCCTCTGTTTTAAAAGATATATTCTTGGAATGCTTCAATCATACTAATAGGTATATTTGTGACGGCTCAATTTAAACATCGCTTATACAAAACAGAATTACCCGTATTCATAAAAGACTTTATAGCGTTTGATCAAAACATTTCAATCAAATATTTGTGTTTTTCATTATTACGCAATAGCTCTACTTCAATAAAGTGAGATAATTTAACACTATCAATTATCATCTGAACACTTATCGGACCTTCCAATCTAATTGCATTTATTGAAGTAATAATATCTCCTTCATTTAAATTAACATGACTTGATATGTCAAACATTTCATCCGTCATCATGGGTGCACTAATGTTCTCTGAAATAGAAGAAACTAGCTGTCCTGTCCATGCGCGAGCTAATTCAATTTTACTATTGTCTTCATTAGTTAACTCGGCATTTTCATAACGAGAATCATTTTGAATTTGATCTTTATTAAAACTCGATCCCTTCGGAGATATTTTTAGATACTCTATTCGCTCCTGGTGACGAATTAATACATGATATCGATGAATTTCCACCAATTCATATCCATTGGGCAATTTTGCATTAATGGCATATTGAGCTTCTTTATGCTCATCAGCAATAATTGCTAAAGAATCATTCATCCCATTATTATAAATAACCCCCGTCAGTTTCATTGTGTTACCCAGTTTATCTTCGTTAGGTAACATACTTTCATCAGATTGACTTTCTTTGAAACTCAATCTGCTTGCATCAAGTGAATCGTCGATTTCCACATTTTCTACATACGCTATGTTCTTTAAATCAAATGTATCCGCATGAACATTCTCAATATATTTCTGAGTCTCATCATTATTTACCAATTTCTTAGTCGACCTATCAAAATCAAGGGAAAGATAAACGGTGAGAAAAATTGCAAGCACTAGCACTACACTTCTTGATTTAGTACTAATAACTTCAAAGAAGGTGAAACGTCGAGTCGCGTATTTTTTCAATTGAATATCTACTTACACAAAAATCATTTGTCAAATTAACAAAAGGTAAGCACAAAAATATGCTTACCTTTTTTGATTAGCAAAAAAATACTAATAATCGCCTAGTTTGGAGTCAATTTATAGAATTCCCGTTTAATGCTACCTTCAACCATACCTTCAACGAATAGAGTACCACTCGGGTTAACTCGATGTACCTTTATCGGGTTAGTTACTTTAAAATCTGCACCCGAAGTCACCAGGTCCATCAGACGTTTTTGAACACCGTCTTTATATACAAAAGGATAAGCTCCCGCATTCCACCCGCCTTCTGCGCGACGATACTCTGCAACAGTTCCATGAATTGTTCCATTATTGGTTATGTGTGTCGCCCTTTTCTGGTCTAGCCCACTCCCATCCGACGTTTTAATATTTAAATCTACAATCTTACCATTTTGCCACTTAACTGCATGATATGTCGTTTGAAATTCGTTACTACCTGCCTGTCCGACAGCAACACCATACTTATTAATTCCGTATGCCTTTGAATTCCAATCACTCTTAAGAGCCGGCAATTCAGTCATTTTTCCATTTTTATAAATATACCCTTTTACCACATCGTATTTTCTACCATATGAATCTATTCGTTCTGATCCATTTTTACTATACCCTACAATTGGACGTGAAGAGTTGCTTGAAATATCTAGAGTACTCATAGCCCAACTCGCTGTATTATCACCTAAAGTACCTAAATCTTTAGCTCCACTGTTAGAATTATATGTACTAACATGCTGGGTAAACGCGTGATGTTGGTAAGCAGGCCATTGTCGCCCCGTAAATATAATATTTCCATATGCATTGATTGAAGCACCAAAACTTCGATCCACAGATGTTGTGGCCTTTATTTCTGCAGGCGTTCCGCCATTTCTAGAAATCCAAACATGGTCTTGGTTAGTATAATAGCTATTCCACTTTCCCTGTCCAACAACATCGCCATTATTGTTGATATCCGTGGGCTCCATTTCACAATGGTAATAATATACACAATAGTTTCCGACTGGGTGTATCGTTTTTAATGTACTACCATTATAATACCAAGCTTCCCTCCCACCACCATCGCGTGGTTTTGTTCCAGCATATTTTTTCCCATTGGGACTCACCACTGAAATAACGTAGCCACTTGGAAGAGAGGGCACGTTCATTTTTTTTGCTGTATATGTTTTAGGTGCTGCGAAAGCACTTCCCACAACCACTAATGATAACGTTAATAGCGTTGAGCAACTTAATTTAAACTTACTTGGTAAATTCACTTCATATTCTCCAATAAATAAATTAGTTATAATATTTTTATGCGGTAGACATTACTTTATTATCAACGAATGACGCATTTTCTTATCCTATCAACATAGTGAGTATTTTGATTATGAGTATTTTATTTTTTGTTGGTAATATTTTATTTTTTGTAATTTATATTGAAAAATAAGAAGGCATAAAAATGTTAAACTTGGATAAAGAAATAAATATGATTTATCGTTAAATATAATTATTCAGCCAAATGAAATTACAACTTCGTTGTTTGTTTTACTCAGGTTTTTCGTTGATCTTTAAAAATCATTTATAGGATGTTAATTCCTACTGAAGCTTATGCAATACGAATGGAATACTAACAAGAAAATTAGCTTCAAGATATGATGATATTCTTCATTTTTAGTAAAATATTATCATGTATTTATTGTATTCTTTTTCTGTAATTTGTCGGAGTGACATTTTGTATAGCTTTAAATACCTTTACAAAATATGATACATCTTCAAAACCACAGCGATATGCGATGCTTGATACGGACATCATTGTTTCTGAAAGCATTTTTTTCGCAACTGATATTCGATATGCATTAATATACTCCGTTGAAGATATACCACACTCTTTTTTAAACATAACGCTAAAAGCAGATACACTATAATTACATTCAGTTGCTAGCGTTTTTAGTCGAATTTTTTTAGCATAATTACTACCAATATATTTAATCGCATTTTTTGTTTTCAAATTAGATATATCGGGTTGACTAATTTCCAATATATCACGTTTATGTTTAATTGGTGAACGAACTTCCTGTTCGGATGATATTGAAATTTTATTAAGGGAAATTAAGGTTTTCTTCAAATATTCTAATTCATTAGGAAGAATGACATAGTCTAATATTTGATTCCTTAAGCACCAAAAGGAAAGTAATTCAATATACTGTTTACTACTAATGATTATTTCAAGCGATGGATATATCTTTTTGAATGGAATCAGCGTTTTTAGTATATTAATGTCAAATTTTCGCAGATTGACTACCAATGCAGAAACACCCAATGGCGCACAAACCTTCGATAGATTATTGACGTAAATTACTTGAAACAGGGATCCAGCATCAATCAAGTTAGAACCCGTACTTTCATCAAAATTTATGCATGTCACAATTTTCATGATATATCCTTATATCATATGAGAGGGGTTGACAGAGCTTTGAACGAGTAAAGACTTTTTATGTATTTATTCTATTATTTTTCTGAAAATATTTTATCCATTATCCATAGAACCCAAATCAATCTAGTTGCACGTGCTACGAATTAAATAAATATACATCGATTAACTTCACATGGATTACAAAATATTCGAACACTGTATCTTACATAATATAAACAGAGATCTAATTGGGAAATATTTGAAAATATATTTTAAAATAAGTTGTGGTGACTGTTATTTATTCATCGCAGAGTAAATCAATGTCTTTCCAGCCATCTGATTGATGATTGCGCCATGTTACATTTTAGTCTTTAAGCTAGGGTAATCTCGAGCTTCAATCTCTAGACTAACAAAATGCGCCGCTGCTGCTAGAGGATGAATCATTAAACTTCCAACAGTTCCTTTACCAATCGCGCACCATCACAGGGTTCTGCCAAATTGCACGTGAGTAAGTTTTCTAACTTCCAATCGAACAATTAAGTACTATTACTGTTTGTATTTCCTTTTATAAAGTGAATCATGCTTTGTTATACTATTCACATCGGCTGAAACACAGATACAAGGAAAGTGCTGATTAATTGATCATAATAAGACTGTATGAATTGTTACTCGTCGTTTAGGAGATAGCGTTTTTGAGTAAGGTCAGTAAGTCCACCCAGAATATGGACGTATTTTATATTGCTGATTGGTTAGTCGATACCAATGGGGATTATATTCTTAGAAATGAAATCAAGATAAAGCTTGAATCTCGTGTTATGGCCGTTCTACTTTATTTAGCTCAACATCCTAACAAGATTATTAGCCGGACTGACCTAGAGACGGCTGTTTGGGCAGATACCGTGGTGGGGTATGACGCCTTAACAAGTAGCATTACCAAGCTCCGTAAAGCACTGGGAGACAATGCTCGGCAACCTATATTTATAGAAACGATAGCCAAAAAAGGTTATCGGCTTATTGCACCTATTAGCATCAGTCAATCACCCGATCGGCGCCATAAAAATGATATTGAGATTCCTCATAAAGCGATAAAGAAACGATTAACACCCATTCTTGTTGTACTTTTTTTATTGTTGGCAGTCGCCTTAAGCGTGATCATCATTCCCTTCAACAAAGATACATCAATCGATGCAAACCTATCAATGTTGAATTCGAAAATCACTAAGCCTTCTATTGCTGTCTTGCCTTTTACTGATTTAAGTCACAGTACAGAGAAAAATTATTTTAGCGACGGTATTACAGCAGATGTCACTACCGCGTTATCCAAATTGTCAGGCTTATTAGTTATTGCCTGGTCTTCTTCAGCTAGTTATAAAAATCAAACAACATCAATAAGCCAAGTTTCTTCCGCGCTTGGTGTGCGTTATGTATTGGAAGGTAAAGTTAGACGTGAAAATAAAAAAATAAGAGTGAACGTTCAACTTATTGATGCAAATACTGGACAGCATATTTGGGCTGAGCGATATGATCGATCTATTAACGATATACTGGAAGTTCAAAGTGACATAGCTGATAAAATCGTAAGCGCACTATCAATAAAATTAACAGATGAAGAAAAACGTTTAATTGCCAAACGCTATACGACCAGCGTTGCTGCTTATGATGATTTCTTAAAGGGGCAAAGCCATGAACGAACCTCTCAGGAAGAGACTTTAATTGCTCGAGATTTGTTTCAAACAGCAATTGATAGAGATCCTAATTTTGCTAGAGCCTATGGCGCATTAGCATTAAGTTATGTTGATGAATTTCGATTTCGATGGGGTGTTCATTCTAAAGACACATTAAATGAAGCGTTGGTATTATCTAAAAAAGCAATCTCCATTGACGAAAATTTACCACAAGCCTACTGGGTTTTAGGATATGTACATTTACATCGCATGGAATATAAAGAAGCTGTTGAGGCTATAAAAACAGCAACTCTATTAGACCCCAATAATGCGGATAATTATGGCTTGCTTGCCTTAATTTCTGTATACCAAAATAAACCAGAAACCGCAATTAAGCTGATACGAAGAGCAAAGGTCTTAAATCCACATTATTCCGCGCATTATCCTTCAGTTTTGGGACAGGCTTATTATTCCCTCGGGCAATATGATAAAGCGTTACCAGCATTACGAGAAGCCATTAATCGAAATGTGAACTTGTTACCTCCTCATATATATTTAGTGATTACCCTAAGTCAAATGGGGCAAATTGAAGAAGCCCAATGGGAAGCAGAACAAATTCGCTTAATCGCGCCTGAATTCACTGTTAGTGATATTAGCGATATGTTTCCTTTCAGCGATCAAACGAAGCAGCAAGTTATTATGGATCAATTACACGCACTCGGATACTAATCCACTACTATCTGCTCAATAATAGGATGCCCATCTACTGTATTTTCTAATCAACATCTCATCAGCTCCCATTTTTAAAACCGATATCCTGACGTTTATAATAAATTTACCCCATTTTAACTCATTGATAATTATTGAAAAATACTCACGTTATATATAAATCATAATTCCGACATAACTTTTTCGTTATTAATCGGTAAAACTACTCTTCACCAGGCAAGCAAATTAATGTCGGAGATTAGGATGAAATATAGCGTTTTGGGTTTATATAAAACAATCAGAAAGTGCTGCAATTATCACCTCTTAATTACCTATATCTGTATCTCACTGCTACCCGCTTATGCCCTTGAAGCAAAAGAAGTTTACATAAAACATGATGGATTGATCCTAAATGCTGAGTTAGAAGTGAGTGATGGCAAAGCAATAGTTGACGGCGTCATTTTACTAACACACGGTGGATTAGCTCATCGGGACATGGAAAGTTTACGTTACTTACGTTCGTTACTCATTGGCGAGGGCCACAATCTACTATCAATCAACTTAAGTCTTGGTATAGACAATCGTCATGGCATGTATGACTGCAATAATCCGCATCTACACCGCAATAACGATGCGCTTGACGAAATTGGACTTTGGATTGATTGGTTATCAAAAAAAGGTGTTCGAGACCTTATCTTGATGGGTCACTCCCGTGGGGGTGCACAAACCGCACTTTTCGCGGCAGAGCGAGATAGTGTCTTAATTAAAAAGGTGGTTTTATTAGCACCAGCAACTCGTGACAATGGATTCAATGGTTATGAAAACCGTTATAAAAAACCACTAAAACCCATGCTAACAAAAGTACAAGAGATGATCGATGATGGTTTGGGTGATGAATTTATCGATTCTACCAATATCATGTTTTGTCGCAAGACCAAAGCCACGGCAAATAGTTTTGCATCTTACTATTTACCAGATCCTCGTCTTGATACACCTTATCTTATTCCATTCATTAAAAAACCGACATTAGTTATTGTTGCTGCTGACGATCAAGTGGTCAAAAATCTTGGCAACAAACTATTACAACTGGAAAAAAATAATAATTTTCACATGACCGTAATTGATAGTGCTGATCATTTATTTCGAGACCTTAACATGGATGAAGCAGTAGAAGTGATTGATACATTTTTACAAAAGGCAAATGGCTAAAATGAAAATCGTCGTATGGGACTTACCTTTGCGCTTGTTTCATTGGTTACTTGTTGTGAGCTTTTCGATTGCATATGTTACTGCGGAAATATCGGGTTTATGGTTGGTTTGGCATGAAATGATAGGACTATTTATTATTTCGTTGATTTTATTTCGAGTTATATGGGGGTTTGTTGGCTCAGAATATTCACGATTTAGCCATTTTCTCCCTACACCAAAGCGCATAGAACAATATTATTTAACGGATGAGTCACCCGTCGGTCACAGCCCATTAGGCGCATTGTCTGTTTTTACATTGTTGATAGTTGTGTTCAGCGTAGCTTGTCTTGGACTATTCTCACTAAATGATGACGCTGAATTTTATGGCCCCTTCTATGACTTAGTCAATGCAGATTGGGTCGAACGATTGACAATATGGCACGCTCAGTTATTTGATGTCTCATTGATATTTATTGTTTTGCATATATTAGCCATTCTCTTTTATCTGTTTTATAAAAAAAATAATTTGATTTATCCCATGATTACTGGGGTACGACACATTCCTGGAAAATTTAGGCGTTCACCTGATCGTTATGCAAAAGTAAACCACCTACTTACTGCCATTGTAATTTCAATATTTGTATTCTGGATTTTACAAAGTGGGTTTTTAGTGTCCTGGATATTATCAAATTCTATAAATTCAACTCAAGAAATAAACTCACCATCTTGGTAAGTTTATTTCTTGCAACTAAAGGAAATTACTATGAAAAATAAAATACTTTTATCGCTTTGCTTTATCATTGGAACCTCTTTTCCCATCATAAGCGTTGCTGATCTGAAAGCCGAAGATGCCATAAAATTTCGTCAATCAGCAATGATGTTCATGAGATGGAATATGGGGAAAATTAAAAAACAAGTTGTTAAGGATCCAGAGACATATAATAAGCAACAAGTTATAGATGCGGCTAATGTGATATCTGCCATTGCCAATTCTGGGTTAGGTGCATTGTTTCCAGCAAATACAGAAAAGGGGAAAGGTTGGAAGAAGACAAGAGTAAAGCCCGAATTTTTTGAACAACCAGAAGAAGTTAAAAAACGAGCTACCAAATTTAATAAAGAAGCTAATAAACTCGTAGCAATTGCAAGTAGCGGCAATATTGATCACATCGCAAAACAATTTGATGTCACACTAAAAGCCTGTAAAGCTTGCCACAAGAATTTTCGCAAGAAAAATAAAAAGAACAATTAATATTTTTTAGACATTATTAAACAAGGGATGAGTCAATTCAATGTCTATTATGAATAGAATAAATACATTAAGAGAAATAAAATGATTGATATAAAGAAATACATCACAATAATAGGTATATTAGTTACTTTTTTAAATTATTCAAACACGGTCGCTGCCTCTAAAAATACGCCTAGCTTACAAAATCCAAATATGGAAAAGGTGAGTAAGCGAGTTTATGCACTGATTGGGGATATGGATATTCCCAACCCATCTAATGATGGATTTATCTGTAACAGTATTTTTATTGTGACGAACAAAAGCGTTATTGTTGTTGATCCTGGGGGTTCAGTACAAATTGGCGAAATGATTATTCGTCAAATCCGCTCAATTACAAACAAACCCATTACTCACGTTTTTAATACTCATCATCATGCAGATCACTGGATGGGTAACCAAGCCTTTATCAATTTGAAACCTAAGCCGAAAATATTGGGCCATCAGTATATGGTTAACCAAGCAACTGAAATAGGTGAACAATGGGTAAAAATAATTTCAGAATTGACAAAAGGTAAAAATAAAGGCACGGAACCGATTCTTCCAAACACGATTATTTCGGGGAATGAAACTCTTTTTATTGATGGCTTGGAATTAAATTTTTTTCACCCTCAGCATGCTCATACTAAGGGTGATATTGTTATTTATTTACCAGAAGAAAAAGTATTACTACCAGGTGATGTCCTTTTTTATGTTCGTACCCCTGGATTTCAAGACGCTAGTCCACTCGGTAATTTAAAAACACTCGTAGATTTGAAAAGACTGGATTTTAACAAAGTTGTGCCAGGCCACGGCCCTGTTACTGATACTTCAGGATTAGATTATATGATCGATTATGTGAGTTTATTACATCAAGAAGTAAAAAAATACTTTGCTGAGGACCTTTCTGATTTTGAAATGAAGGATAAGATTGAAGTAGGCAAATTTAACAATATGTCAGGGTTTAAGGAACGATTTGGTATAAACGTAAACCGCATGTATTTAGAAGTCGAAGCGGCGTCTTTTATGGAAGACTAATTTTATGACAAAGTGATATGCACAAAAAAACCGCATAAACTTCATGCGGTTTCTAATTGGAGTGAAAAATATACTAAAACTCCATTTCAACCCCTAGGAACGGAAAAAAGGATAAACCAGAGACTTCGCTTGGATTATTAATATCTTTGAAATCTTTACCATAATCATATTCAACAACATTATTAGCAAACGTTGCGTTTTGAATATCGAGATATACTTTCATTTTTGATTCGTTAAATAATATGTCTCTGCTAATTCGAACATCAAATTTGTAATACGTAGGGAGACGTTCAGCGTTGTGCTTGCCATATTCCGCAATCCAACGACTGTCAGGATCATTTGCATCTTCACGATGACGCCCAGTTATTGCAGTATAAGGTGTTCCCGTATGCACTTGCGCCTTCACACTCCAATTCCATTTATTCCAACTACCCGGCATCGATTGTCCCCACAAGGCCGTGAGCGTTAATGGCTGATCACCAGAAAAATCTCGTGTAACCCCCGTTATTTCGTTGGTGCGCCTAGATTTCGCCCAGGATAAAGCTAACCAGCCAAATTTTCGATCACTCGCTTGACGTTTCAGATAAATGTCAAAACCATAAGCTTCACCCGTCCCTTTGTTTTGAAATAATTCGGGTGGCGCATTTTCATCAACTGCAATCACCAGGTTTTTCATGGGTTTGTGATACACCTCAGCCTTGACGTTGTAGAGTGAGTTAAATTTATGCTCTACCCCTAAAATTCGATGCTCAGATTCCGTCATAACCAACTCTGGGTTACCAAATTTTTCGATAATTTCTGATCCATCAGGCATTTGTAGATAACGCCCCCAACTCGCCGTTAACAGCGTGTCTTTAAAAACCGAATATTCAACGCTTGCTCGCGGTGAAAACATATGTGTTTCAAAGCCACCTTTCATTCGAATATTGGTCATTCGAAGTCCTGTCGTTGTGGTTAGTTTATCCGTCCATTGTTGTCGATGTTTAACATAAGGCGAAAATGCTGCACCATTAAAATTTGAATCTATTTTGTATTTTGTTGCACTAGTGAAATTAAAATCCGGATCATTTTCAGTCATTGGACGTGGAAGATAACCCGTTATAGGCAAATCAAAATAACGAGCAGTGGTACCAAACGTAATTTTTGAATCACTACTTTCAGCCCAGTGAAGTTCAGGTCGAACATATAGTGACTTTTGATCGAGCGTGATAAAAAATGGACCATTTTCATCACCACCAGCCTGCGTAGATTCACTGGCTTGGACATAAGCAACAGAACCTGTCGTACTCAATGTGGAACTAAGGCGTTTACTCCATGAAACTCCCGTGGAATGAAAACTTTGGTCTACACTTAAATCGCCAGCCAATTCTGGGTCATCTTCAGCACCTGCAATAATTTCAGCCTTTATTTTATCTGCCGCACCAAAATAAAAAGCATCAACATAACCCTTATCGATTTGATGACGATAAGATGCTTGTAGGTCATAGAATCTAGGCACTTGCACAATTTTATCGGGATTTTCCTCATCACTATCTGAAAACATTTCAGTCGCTTTCTCAGGAGACAACAGTAAATCAAAGTAACTACGGCGACCTGATACATAAAAACTGTCTCTGTTAGCTTCTGATGTCCCCGTACCGGGGACAGGACCTTCAACTAAGAATGAACCTGATATGGTTGAAAGATCAAATTTGTAATGCATTCGATCATTACGAGGTGCGCGTAGCTTCGCATCAATAACTCCACCAAGCGCATCGCCATATTCAACCGGAAAACCACCTAAAAACACATTCATGTCTTCAATAAGTGATGGATTGATGGTAGACCATAAGCCTCCAAAATGATAAAGATAACTCACGGGTACACCATTGACCAAAGTCTCGTTATCGCGACTATCACTACCCCTCATATACACTTCCGCGGTTTCTTCTCCAGAACTAACAATGCCAGGTAACGCAGTGATCGCTTTTAATGGATCACCACCAGAACCTGCCGCGTCTATCAATTCGACCTTCGAAAGCTTAACCTTCGAAACTTTTTCTACGAGGCGATCGGCAACCACTTCCATCCCATCGCCTTCGATGTTTATTGGATAGACATATAATTCATAGTTATTCTTATTCTGTTGAACAACAAATTCTTTAGTTTCATAACCGGTTGCGATGACTTTTATTTTTTTTGGTTTTTCAACATCGCTAAATTTGATAATACCTTTAGATGAAGTCGTGTCAAATTCTTCAGAATCAACTAAAACAACAGTTGCACCTTCAACTGCCACACCCGTTCCTTTTTCTTTGATAATAACGCTGAAATCGGCTGCTTGCACGACCATAGGATGTAATAAAGATGCCCCTATGCATAACGCTATTTTTTTTATTGTCCTATTTTTCATTAAATTATTTCCTCAATCATGGGTTAATTCGTTAAACATTCATTGCGATAATCTCTACTATTAATTCTCGTCTATAAAACCCAAGCTTAAATCACTCAAAATGGTGATTAGTGTGGGTGAGTTTCAAATTTGCAATGAATCAAAAAGTGAAATCTAGTGGTTAAACACGAAACATGAGAAAATCTGTTACTTTATTTGAAACATCAATTTATCAACGAAATAAATAAGAATAAGGAGGTAACTTGATGTAATTAATAGGGAATATCAGATATAAACGAATTATTTTCACATCTATTACGATTTATTGATGAACATAAACATTTTTGAACTGCCTTCACCCGTCATATAAATTCAGGTGAAGGAATGTGGTTATCTCGCTAGAATGGTACCTATACCCATAGGGTGATGAATTTTACTGTTTTATATCAACCAAGCTTGAAATTAACTCAACTGCTTTTTTGACACCATCTTCGTGTTTCATGGCTTGACTAGTTGCTGGGAGGCTTTCCACATTTCATCTATCGCAGGATCAAAATATTGCTTCATCACCAAAATAAATTGTTTTAATGGATCAATTGTCTGAACAATTTCTTCCATCACCTGATCCACCCCAATGTCAAATTTGTCAAAAGCTTTAAACGATTTACAACCCGTTTGCTTGGCAACTGATGTGTAGTCTTTATTATCTACACTAGTATATACCACCGTTACCTCATGTCATGCAGCCTGCAATCCTCCTGCTAGAGAAAAAAATGGTAATATATCGCCATCACTACCCCATGTTTGTATTCCAATTTTCACTCGCTTTTCCTTCCTAATTTATATTAAAAAAATAACGTTATCAAATTAGAATATTGCCCCAATTTTAACAGAATAAGTATTCGTTCTTGCTACATCAGCTTCTGCAGCAACACTCAAATAGTTCCATTGAAACTGCGTACCAACAATGGCTTCAACTGATGCAAGCGTATTGCGATCTAAATTTACCTCATTCGTTGTTTCATTCGCACTCGATACGATTCCGGTTACACCTGCGTAAGGCGTGAACATTCCCAGTTCTTTTGAGACCAATAAATCAGCCGCTGCCAAATAGTAATCAAAGTCTTCAACACCCATTATTACAACTGTGCTCAATCGTGTTGCAACAGAAATTCCTCGACTTTTATCTTGATGAAAAGCATATTTTGCATCCATGCCCATCCAGCTGTAATTTGCACCTGGATTTTTTGTGTAGGTAATGCCTGCATCGATATCGTTTGTAATACCCACCCGCGCCGTCAAAACAGGAATTTGTAACTGATGATTATCACCAGCTAAGAAATGATCCTCCTCAGGATGACTAAATGTATTTTTCCAAGCGCCGCTATGTTCGTCTATTTTGGTTCGAGACATCTCAAGCGATATATCAACCTTTCCTTTGCCCAAAGGTTTTGCACCACTCATGGGTTTAAAATAAAGGATCGATGAGAAATTCTTATTAAATTGCTTCCATTGGCTTTGTGTTAGATTTGGATTTATATCCATGGCACATTCTTCCCATCGGTCGTTAGTGTGTACGGTTTCTCCTTCATCTGAAAAACTTGCTGTAGAAATTGCCGTTAAAAAAGTTAATGCTATGATTTTAGTAGTTTGTGTATTTTTCATAATATTTCTCCGTTTCATTGTTTGGTATGTCTGTTTCGCTTTACGAGTACGTTATGATTTAATATTAAATGGAATTCATACTAATTAGCTCACCCAATGTAGTGAACGTAGGGGGTGAATATTCCGTTTTATTATCAATAACAGAGAATGGCATAGTTAAATCGCTTGTATCGAAGGTACTTTTGGTTAATTCGTAAATATCGTTATAAAATCCTTGTTCTCTTTTCTCCGTTGGACCAGTGGTTTTCAATAGTTGAATGATCTTTATTGATTTTTCTTGACCAAATTTTTTCTCAAGCAATTCTGATATAAGCGCTTCATCAAAATAGTTTTCACCCTTAATAGATACTTTGTTCGGCACTTGGTGAAAATGCTTTTTAAACATATTTGAAAACCATTCGTTTTGAGAAATAAAATACACTGAATCAAGAATTCTTCCCTGTGTTAAGTTTTCGGTTGATAAACTCTTGCCAGAAACTGGGTTTTCAAGAAGTAAATGATCAACTCTTTCTGGATATTTTTTTGCGAATATCAGTGACATTGTGGCACCAGTCGAAATACCGTAATAAGTCGCGTTATCAATCCACAAATAGTCAAGCAGAGTTGCCAATAACTCAGCTTGCTCATCAAAACTTTTCGCAGTTGACAATGGTGTATTCAAATAACCAGGACGAGACCAACAAATCACTTTATATCCCTTTTCAACAAATGGCTTAGCAACTAATTTTGCTTGATCGTAACCACCCGGTGTTGCATGAGATATCACCAAAGGTTTACCTTCGCCAAGAATGCAATACTCAACCTGCCCTTGAGGGAGATCAATAATCACGCTATCTGAACCGAGTAAATTGTCATACTCATCATCCCATCCTTGCCAATAACGCTGAACAATCATTTTTTTTCTCATGTACATTCTCTTGTTTGGTTGTAACTTCATGTTGTAATAATAGAGAGGACATGCACAAAACAAATCACCTGTAGGGGTGATATCGCCGGGTGAACACTGGTTGTGTAAGTACAAAGTGAATTGTTAATCCTGATAAAACGGCGTAGAATACTAAGGTTGAATATAAAAATAGCTAATAAAATCAACTGGGTAGCTTATGAGCGCCAATATAAACAACAATATCATCCTGGCCACCAAACTCGAACAACCCCAACAAATGGGTGATACCGTTATTCGTGAGCGCTTGATCGCCAAATTAGGTGAAGCAGATAGTCCGCGATCACTCACAGTGATTTCTGCACCCGCCGGTTTTGGTAAAACCACGTTGGTTACCTCCTGGTTGTCCCAAATCAATCACCAGATCACTTGGCTATCTTTGGATGAAGAAGATAATGAAGCTGGGCGATTTGTAACCCATTTTATCGCTGCATTACAAAAAGTTGATGATGCGTTAGGCGCTCAGGCCACAACACAACTGGCAGCAGCAAAACCTCAGCATATAAAATTATTACTTCCCCAATTACTCAATGAAATAAGTCACTGTGAACAAAGCGTCATGTTTGTATTTGATGACTTTCACTTGATCGAAAATTCTGAAATCCACGAATTCTTACATTATTTATTAGATCGCATACCAGCCAATCTTTTTTTGGCAATTACAAGTCGTGTAGAAATTCCGTTTCCCTTATCACGTTTACGCGTCAGAGGATTAATTTCAGAGATCAATGAAAAAGATTTGCGTTTTACCCCAGAGGAATCAGAAATATTCCTACAGCAAGTCATGCAAATATCCTTAAATTCTCATTCGTTAAAATTATTAGGTCAGCGTACCGAAGGCTGGATCGCCGGCATACAATTAGCGGCTCTTTCACTACAGGGCGAAAATGACGCGGAATCCTTTCTACAAAATTTTGCTGGTGATGATCGATTCGTTGTGGAATACCTCACTGAAGAAGTCCTTTCCAAACAATCTGAAGAAGTCACCCATTTTTTGCTATCTACATCAGTACTCAATCGATTAAATGCAGATTTATGTAATGCCGTAACAGGCACTTGCAATAGCCAGAATATATTGCAAACGCTTTTACACAATAATATGTTTATCATTCCGCTTGATAATAAACATCAATGGTTCCGATATCATCATCTTTTCGCCGATCTGTTAGTTAACCAATTAACAAATAAAGACCCAAGTCTGGTAAGTCAAAATCATCAAAAAGCGAGTGATTGGTATGCTAGCCAAACCCATTATGAAGAAGCCATCAGACATGCATTTCTTGCCAAAGATATCACTAAAGTCCTCAATTTGGTGGAGGCCTGTGGCTTTCAGCTTTTTTCACAGGGTAAATTAGTAACATTATTAAGCTGGTTTTCAAACATACCAGATACCGAAGTTGAAAAACATCCAACAGCACTGATCATTAAAATCATGGCTACATTGATTGGCGCAGGAAAACCAATTATTGCCATGTTGAATATCCATGAAGAAGTTTGTTCAAATGCAATGTTGGATAAGGCCTCAGAAAAAAAACATCAACTGCTGAACTCCTTAATGCGTGGTTTTAGTGCACTCTACGGCGGCTCTCGAACTGAGGCTTTACAGCATATAGAACAAACATTAAAAATAATCAAACCAGATGATGTGGTAAACCTGACTTATTGTTATCTAAACGCGGCCGCAGCAAACCTGGCAATAGGAAATATGAATGAAACTGAAGCCTTAGTAATACGTTCAGTCAATCACAGCAGTACACATAAAATTAACCTCACATTGCTGCCTTCTGTTGCGGCACTCATTAAGTATTATTATCTAAAAAGCGATTTCAAAAAAGCGCAACAAGTTGTGGATGAATGGTTACCTCGTTTAGAAGAAACCTCATCTCATGATCCGAGAATATGTAGAGCTTATTACATGTACGCTAATTTATGCAGAGAACGCGGTGAATTGGAGAAAAGTAGGGAGTTATATAGAAAGGGATTGAAAGTTTCAGAATTTGATGGTTCACAGACTGCTCAAGCTTATGGGCTTTGCATGTTAGGTTATCAACTCTCTAAAGAAGCCGGCAATGAAAATAGCAAAGAAGAGACTCAATTAAATGAGACTTTTAATGGGCTGAAAAAATGCCCTCCCCTCATTCCCGTATCCGATTCTGTTGGCATATATCGAGCAAAATGGTTATTGGCGCGCGGAGATGATGAGGCGTTTTTTCAATGGTATCAGGCTCAGAACTATGATTTAGAAAATCAATACGATCCTTTCTTTGAAAAGGGTTATTTACTTTATGCACGTTATTTATTTTTTAAGGCAAGATATTCCGAGAGCCTTAAAATATTAACAAAAATTATCTTAGAAACTGAAAAAAGTAAACGTGCCTATCATCTTGTTGAAGCATTCTGCCTACAAGCCTTAAACCGACAAGCCATGGGTGACAAATCCAGAGCTTTAGACACTTTATCCCAGATTTTCACCCTTATTGGCGACAATGAATATCGTTATACCTTTGTAGATCTAGATAAACCCATGCGGCAATTACTTATTGCACTGGCTGAAACAGAAAAATTCAAACAACGATTGACCAATATCATCTCTGCATTTCCAACAACAGAGTCACAAATAACTGACAAAAAAAATTCAAGCTTTGATCCTTTAAGTAAAAAAGAAAAACAAACCCTGGAACTTCTCTGTGCGGGTTTATCCAATCAAGAAATCGCTAACCAATCTTTTGTTTCGCTTAATACGGTAAAAACACACATCAAAAACATTTACACCAAACTCAGGGTTAATAACCGTAGCCAGGCAATTAATAAAGCACGAGAATGCGAGCTTATATAAATAGGCTATTAAAATCGAAAGCCATGGGCAAACACCAGTTAGAAATGATAATAAGCTGTTTATATTATTAAAATTTCGCCAACATAAGACCACCCAAAATTTCATGCCCTATGATGAGTCCATTTGAATCTTTCTTACTAGAAAGTATCTTGACCCCTTTAACCTCCCTGCTTCGATTTATGTCCAATAAATTAAGATTAAAAACGAACATCTACCCCACTACTTAATTTAAAACCACCATTTATCGTCGCGAAGTCATCACTCGAATTTGCCCATGTTAATTGTTTTTCTGTCGCATAAGCAATACTCATATTCCACCATATATAAGGATATATATTGTATTCAGTGGTAATGCTTGTATCAATACCAGACATTTCCAAAATATCATTTTTATTGTGATCGTAATAACTTGCATAAGAAAACGCTGTTTTTACAATACTATGCCATTTATTTGAGTGAATTTTTCTGACAGAAACATATGCTGGTAACAAAGCATCTAAAACATACGAAGACCTTGAATAACTCAACCCTAAAACCGGCAATATAATATCTTCTCCAAAATTAGAATTGTGCAAAATTCCCAATTTGTAGATTTGTTTGGTATTTCGTTTATAAGCGATGGTTGCGAATGAAAAACGCTTGTCGCTTTTTTTGCTAGCATTAACATTTCCTTCTGAAAAAACACCATAAGACACATAAGCATTCCAATACCAATTGGAATTTATTTCACTAATGGCATATAAACTCCCATAAACCCCAGAATAATAATTAGATATTTCGGAGGAATTTAATGAAGCAAATTGGTCACGTGTATAACCCACCCCCAAGACGCTAAAAGACCTTGATCGATTCGTAATAAAAAATGGGCTGGCATCAATGGCTGTATGTTTGTGATACATAGTGAGTGTATTCCTATCATTTTCCATATTTAAGTTGGTTTTGGTGGATAATATATCTTGCTTTAAATAAATACCCGATGGCATTGGTTGATTTTCAACAAGAAAATCACGATATTTTGGGCCAATGGCGTTTGCTTGAAATGTAACAATCATCAAGATGAATAATAGTGAAAGTTTGCGCATTTTAGCTCTCCTTATTTTTGAGTTTTTAACGTTGTACGAGTCATATATACAAGCCTTCGTTTAAATAATGACTTCACTAACAAACCGCCTTGGACTTTTAAGTGCTTCTTGTTGTGGATTACCAATGCGAAATGGCATAAGTGCCTGCCAATGCGACTCACCAATCAATCTTTGTAACTCACTATTAAAAATAGATTCTTCACCTAAACTATGAGCTCGATCAATTCGTTCCGGCACTTGATTAACTGGCTGCATCGCAAGCCCTTGTGTCGTTCCCCATAAGTGCATTCTCTGCCAATATCGGCCACCTTGCATTCGCTGGGTATTATCAGAATTATTTTTAGCAACAATAATCCCAACGCGATCTGTGACATTTTTTAAGTTTTTCATCGCGTCAAAAAAATATTGGTCTCCTGACTCTCTAGATACCGGAGGAATAATTTTGGCAATTGCTCTCATTACAGGCGAAATACCAGTAGTATCAATGGAAACTCCGTCTTTTTTCGCTTGCAACTCTTGCCAACTGTTTCTCAACCACCGAAAACTAGCCTTTGATTGCTCTTGATCATTTATCAGTTCTTTAGTTGCCTTAGTGTTTAAATCGAAGAAAGAGTCTCGATGATTTTCATCCTCGATCCACACGACCTTAACTTTCGTAAACTGTTCACCTAACATGCTTAACGTATTGAGTGCATTTATTGGGACAGTGTTAGTCATGTCGTGGGGACCTCTATTAGTATGACGGCGGGGAATTGCATGATAGAGAGCAGAAGAAACTGTCTCATCTTTTCTAAGCCGAATATTAACCACATGCGTAAGATCAGATGAATTTGGAAAGTAGTCCAATTGGTAAGAATAACCATAAGCTTTTGCGGCAAGTAAAAGATTCTCTAGCGCACAGCCGACTCCCATGTGCAATTCTCTTAATAAAGGATCTATTGCCCCGATATTTCTTTTTAGATCGACATACAAGTCAATTGATGAGTCTGATATCTTAAACAACCAGGGCTGGGTATTGTGAGGGCTTGCAGCAAGTATTGCCGATTGCACAAGACTCAGTAATCCAGTGCTTGGATTTTTATCCCAATTCTTCCACTCTTGATACGCTTGCCCTTCACCTGAACTAAAAACACCTTGATCAATTGCCCGCCAGACTGTACCGCCAGCAACCAATACTGATATAAATCCTGCACCCTGTATGAATTTTCGTCGATTCATGATATTTCTCCTTATCCATTGATGAGTTGTTTGATCAATGGGTATAGAATAAGACGTCCATATGAGTACCACCATGACAGCTCGAGACAATTCACATGACCGCTTGGGACAAGTTGATGATGACAGTAAAAAATAAAAGATAAAAAATGAACAAAGAACTCACCATACATGCCAGCTTGGTAAAAGAATTATATTATTACGCTATTCAACAAGGCGCTCCGCATGAACATTTAATAACAATGACAGGACTAGAAACAGCGCATTTTGAAAATTTGGATGGCAGGATTCCGCTACATAAATTAGTTACACTCTGGCATGCAGCAGTGGAACTAACACAAAATCCCGCGCTGGGCTTACAAATCGGTGCGCAATCAGATCCAAAGAACGCAGGTATTATTTCCTTGGTTTGTATGAACGCCCCCACTCTAGGAGAAATGCTTTCGCGCATAATTCGTTATATGCGTTTAATTGCAGAATCTGATCGCTTTGAACTCGTCGAAGAAAATGAATGTGTTCGATTTGTATTTCAAATTGAAGCACCAGAGGCATTTACGATTTATGGCATTGAACGAACATTTACCATGGGTTTGAATTGGATAAATACGTTTGTCGGAACCAATATAAAACCAAAAGAAGTTCATTTTCAATATCGTCGACCAGACTATATTCATGAATATGATAGAATATTTTCTTGTCCTTTATTTTTTGAACAAGAAGGCAATACTATTGTATTTGATAAAAACATACTTAACATTCCAGCAATATCCTACAATGTTTATCTAGACGAATTAATTCAAAAACAAACAAAACAATTACTTGACGAATTAGGTACAGACAAAGAAATAAAGTGGCAAACGCAACAACTCATTCTTAAACAATTACCGACTGGCGATCTAAATGTTGATATTATCTCTGAAAAAATGAATATGAGTCGACGTACCCTTGCGAGAAAACTTAAAGAAGAAAATACTTCTTTTCAAGATCTGCTTGAAAAAACCAGAAAAGAATTAGCCACTGATTACCTAAAGCGAAACACCTTAAGTATTAATGATATTGCATTTATGTTAGGTTTTTCAGAAAGCAGTGCGTTTTCTAGGGCATTCAAACGTTGGTGCGGTCACAATCCACAGGAATATAGAAATGCGTTATCCAGGGAAATAATCTAAGCTAGTCTTAGCTTCTTCCCTTTCCCTCAATGATGTCAATAATGGTGAGAATCATCTTTTTATCGGAAAAGTACTCTTTGCTAACAATGAATCACTTAAAAATCTCGAAGTGGTATCTGATCATTAATGAACCATACCCATATGACAGAACCAAATCGAAAACCAAGCGCTATTATCAGATACAAATAGAGATTTTTATAGGGGACAGACCACTATTTATCGACAATTTTCTTCGGGCTTCCCGCTTTACTTCTCCGTCGATAGGTTCTATTGACATACTGTACGTATCGCTGCCCAAGATTTTTCATTAGCAATGCAGCGCTATCTATTTTCTCAGGTGTTAGCAACAAGTGAACATGATTGGTCATTAAGACATACG